>Ga0315315_10001234_pt1 | contig 23300 bp, 23 predicted proteins | sample M140m3416metaG_FD_203699 | JGI IMG/M metagenome (GOLD analysis project Ga0315315, IMG submission 203699) | Ammonia-oxidizing marine archaeal communities from Monterey Bay, California, United States - M1 40m 3416 | ecosystem: Environmental > Aquatic > Marine > Intertidal zone | place: USA...
CAAGTGTTTTGCCAGTTAAAAAAATGAATCAGATTTTACGAGCTTAACTCAGGCTCGACGTGCTGACATTAATCGACTGATGCCAATCAATTCCAGTCACCCCCATATTATTTACTACCCAAAGTAAAAGGTACTTCCCCACTATCTTCTTGTGGGTTATTTTTGGCTTCTTCAGACATTTTTTTAACATAAGCTTCTTGAACAGCCTCTAATGTCTCCTGCATTTTTTTAGCTTCATTTTTAAGTCTCATGTTACGAGCAGCAACCTTTTTCTTATGGTTTTTTCTATTTTTTGATTTTGGCATATCTTTTTATTCTTTAAATTCTCTACAAATATAAGTATCTTATTCTAATAATCAAAATATTTATAATAAAAAATAAGTGAATAAAATAAAAAAACTTCTTAACCGAGTCGGGAATATAGTAGAAAACACCAATTCCGACACATTAACTGAAATTAAAAATATTTCTGATATTTTAGAAGTTAATGGTAAGGTAGCTACTGTTTTACACTTTGTTAATAAAGATGGTGATTGGAATCCACACACACTAACACTTTTAGATGACCTTTTAAAAGAAGAAAAATTAACTGAGGGTATGAGTCAGAAAAAAATGGATTTCTACCTTTTAAATTATTTAGACAAAAATTGGAGAGAACCACTAGAAAGAAAAGTTAGTCAGATGGGTGATTATAACTTTATGAGTGTTTGGTTAGCTGGTATACTTGCAGACATAATAGCTGATTTGAGGAAATTAGGTTTATACCCAGAAATAGATTTTAAAGCTAATCCAGAAAAAGGTTTTGTTGAGTACGAGGACTTTATAAATGTATTAGGTGATGAGAATACTTTTGTTTATAAACCTGTTGCAGACTGGATAGAAGGGGTTACTAGTCAAACCAAAAATCAGACTCTTTCTTAGTAGATTTAAATTCGTAAAAAGAATTACCTAACTTACCTATAACATTTTCACCTAACTTTATAGAATTTTTTACATCTTCTACGATAACATATTCATTAGAAGTATGGTAATTGTAATATCCAGCAGCAAAGTTTAAACAAGCAAAATTAAATTTATCTTTAAGAACCATAGTATCGGTATATGGGTGGTGTCTCCACTCAGTAAAGCCATGTTCTAAAATTATATTACGAGTTTTATTGAAGAACTCAGATTTTTGTTCAAATAATTGAACACCCATTAATGAAAGAGACATCGTGTCATTTTCTGTAGAGTCAAATTGTATAGCGTAACCAACATCCTTAAAAAACTCTTCGTTAGCACCCCTACTTCCATGACATCCAGTCTCTTCAGCAACTGGAAAAAATCCCTTAATCACGTCAAATTTTTCCAGTAATTGTAAACATATAAAAACTCCAGCTTTATCATCACCACCTATACCTGTAGGTGAACCATCTTCTTTTGTGTAGGCCTTAAGAGCCAATTTACTTTCTCCCTGGGAATTTGGTAAATACTCTTCGTTGACAATCATCTCCTCAATGTCGTGTACACTGTCAGTATGTGCAAGAACTAAAGGATAATAATCGGAGACCCCCTTAGTTACATATAAGTTTCCCAAATCATCCTTTTCGTAATTATATCCCATTTCTTCAAAATGTGATATAAGATAATTTATTAACCTCTCTTCTTCCCAAGTCTTAGTTGGTATCGCTAATAATTCTTTTAATTTTTCTTTCATATTAAACTCTTTTAGAGTAACCAACTACTTGATAGTAATCTCTTTTACCATCACAGAAGTCAATTACTAATTGTAATAAACCTTTAAACATAAACGCATCATCAGACCTCTTCTCACATAAAATGAATAATTCTAAGATACTAGAGAGAAACTCTACACTTAGATACCCACAACCATCTATGCCCTGAAAGTCTGTTAGAGACCCCCCCACATACTGTAGTTGGTAATTATTACGACTTTCCTGAGTCTCAAAAGGAGTCATAACATCATATAAGTCCAAATACTTCTGTACAAAGTCTCTAACCATCTCCTTATTAAATTCTGCTTTAACTAATAAGTCCACAATCCAATGTGTGTGGGAAGGGGTCCTTAATCTATTTTTTGGTTCTTTATATTTCACAATAAAGTCCAAGTCAGGGTAAGAACCTCTAAATCCCTGAAACATTGCTACTTTAGTGTCATCACTAAGGGTAAATTCATTCACAGATTCTACCCTAGGTCCATTTTTTATTTTGTATTCTAATTTTTCCATTATTTATATTTTACAACTTTGGGGTTTAATTCCCAGTTAAACTTATATTCTGATGTGTACTTATTATTGTTGTGTTTTTTACAACAACTACCACATGCTTTTTCTACTTTTGTTTTTCTCGCGTAATAAACGTCTCTTTCACAACTAGGACATGTAGCTACCCATTTCATAAATTGGGACTTATCAACACCGGAACCACTACTACATCTCTCACCACTACACCCTATAGACCTAGCTACTCTTTTCCACTCGGCATCATGATTTGAATATCCTCTGTTTTTATAATCTAGTCCATGTGCAATTTCATGAAGAATAGTATTAATTACTCTTTTTTCGTTAGTTTCGTGTTGAGTCATAGGTCTAGAAAGTGAAAGCGTTTTTAATCTACCATTGTGGCAACCAAATCTACGAACCGCTCTATCCCACTTAAAAGTGTAATCAGAAAGACCGTGTTGTCTCATCAACCTAAGGGCTATATTTCTTGCTTTTTCTAATTTCATACTACAAAGATAAGAAAAAAATATTAAATGGCCGAATATAAACGTGAAATTTTTCTTAAAGAATCGTGACCTGCTTTATTAAAACGTTTTTCCCAAAATTTTAGGAAGTTCTGAGGTGAGGATAATACTTTACTAGGCAAGTTAGGTATTTTTATAGTTTCATCAGCAGAAAAATCTTTGAGGAAATCTTCATATGTTACAGACCAATTTTGAATTAGTTGGTCTAGTACCACATTCTTTATTTCATCTATTGGTGTTTTTTTACCATCGTACTCTCTAACCCTATCTATAGTTTCCTGTGAAAGTTCAAAGTCCTCGAAAAACTTTTCAGCACTAAAGTTATTAAGTCTTTTAGCGTAAGAAAAAGCCCTAGAAGTCTTTAAAAACTCAATAAATTCTTCTTTAGAGTTAATATTTTTATTTCTTAATAAACCATAAACTTCAGATATCCTAGCGTTAAGTTCAAAACTCAAATGTAGGTAAATCATAAACATCAACTCATCCCAATCATCAACAGAACCCATTTTATTCATCATCTGGGTTAGGTTAGCAACCTGTTCAAAGTTAGGTTTTGCCGAATTACTTAGTATTCTTTTATAAAATTCATAAACATGAGTTAATTCATGAAACAAAATAGATTCAGCATATGGTTTTATTTCAGAATTATAAAGTTCTACAAATGAACCATTTTCATATGAAGATTCGGGGATATTAATTTCCATATTTATAATTCCACCAACAACTAGAGGTAAAGTTTTTCCATCATCAAAGGTAGCGTCTACTAAATTAATTTCACTGGTATCGAAAGAAGCGGCGTCTATATAATCATCACCACTCCTTATACTATCATCAGGTACTATATTTAATTTTAAGTTTAATTGTGGTTCAGCTAAGGGAAAGTCTAAAAACTTATCGTTAGAACTATTCCAACCCCTAGAAACAGCTTTTTCTTGAATATCGTCACCAGTGAAAAAAACCTCTTTATCTTCAGATGATAACAACATTAACAATCCATCATTAAGTATGTCGGAAAATGTGTCCACCCAAAACTCAATTGATTTTGGTACACCTAACGCTTCCTTAATTAATCGTCTAGATTGTTTTTTTGTTATTATTAGTTTCATGGCCTATAAATATCCATATACTATTGTTTCTCAGCTAATTTAAATTTTTCTGTTGTTTTATTATAACTCATAGTATAAACTTTTTCTTCACTTATACCACTCTTTAATATTTGAGCCGCAATGAAGTCTTCTACTTCTGATTGTATTGACCTTTTAAGTGGTCTAGCCCCAAATTTTTCATCATAACCTATATTACATATGTGGTCTATAATAGAAGGACCAAATTTAATAGTATAACCTTTTTCCACCAATCTAGAAGTTAAGTGAGACAACTCAATCTTAACTATCTTCTTAATACTATCTTTAGCTAAAGTTTCAAAGATAATAATATCATCTAATCTATTAAGGAATTCTGGGTTAAATGTATTTTTAAGGGATTTAGAAATTATAGTTCTAACTCTTTCTTTATCTGTTTGCTGTGAAGCTTTTGTGGTAAAACCAAGACTATTACTAAAGTCTTGAGCGTTTTTAACCCCTATATTAGATGTCATCATAATTAGGGTATTCTTAAAGTTTATTTTTCTACCAGAAGCATCGGTAACATAACCATCATCTAAAATCTGTAAGAGTATATTAAATATTTCCCGGTGACCCTTCTCTATCTCATCGAATAAAATTAAAGAGTAAGGATTTTGTCTAACCTTTTCTGTAAATTGTCCACCCTCGTTGTAACCAACATAACCAGGAGGAGAACCAATTAGTCTAGAAACAGAATGTTTTTCTTGATATTCTGACATGTCTACTCTAATCATAGATTCTTCAGAACCAAACATTAACTCAGCCAATTTTTTAGCTAGATGAGTTTTACCAACCCCAGTAGGCCCGAGACAAATAAAAGAACCAATAGGTTTATCTAACTCTTTAATACCGACAGAATTTCTCCTTACTGATTTTACTATGGTATCTATAGCTTTATCCTGACCGACAACACTTTTCTTTAATTGTTTATCCAGTTTAAGGAGATTCTTTTTTTCATTTTGATTCATCCTACTTAAAGGTATTTTGGTTATTTTAGAAACTACTGACATTATATTTTCTTCAGTAACTGGAATTTTATGTAAGGACTGTTTTTCTTCCCAGTTTTTAGTTAAAGCGTATAATTTGGTGGTTAACTTGCGTTCCTTATCTCTTAAATCCGCAGCTTTTTCATAATCTTGTGACTTAACCACATCAATCTTCTCCTTCTTTAAAAAACTAATTTCAGCTCTTAATTTTTCTAATGATTTTGGTGTCTTAACATCTATCTGTACCATAGACCCAACCTCATCCATAATGTCTATAGCTTTATCTGGGAAAGCTCTATCACTAATGTATCTATCCGCTAATTTAACACATAACTCAACACAATCTTTATCATAAGTAACATTGTGGTGGTCCTCATAAACATGTTTTATATTTTCTAATATTTCTATAGTTTGATTTAAAGTTGGTGGTTCTATAGTTACTTTTTGGAACCTTCTTTCTAAAGCACCATCCTTCTCAATTTTTTCACGGTACTCATCCATTGTTGTGGCACCAATACACTGAACTTCACCTCTAGCTAGTGGGGGTTTAAATATATTAGCAGCATCTAAGTTTCCAGAAGAATTTCCAGTACCAACGACAGTATGTATTTCATCGATAAAAATAATAACATCTTTATTTTCTCTTAACTCATCTATAATTGCTTTCATTCTTTCTTCGAACTGTCCACGATACTTTGTTCCTGCAACTAATGAAGAAAGTTCCAAAAGTACTATTCTTTTATTAAGGAGTTTTCTAGGACACTCACCTTTGTGAATCATTGTTGCTAACATTTCGACAACCGACGTTTTACCAGCACCAGGTTCACCTATAAGAACCGGGTTATTTTTTTTACGTCTCGCAAGAATTTGTACAATTCTTTTAACCTCATCATCTCTACCTATAACTGGGTCTAATCTATTTTTTGCTGCAAGAGCAGTTAAATCACGTGAAAAATTATCCAATATTGGTGTACCACTTTCACTATTTGATTGTGTAGGTTCTTCTTTCCCACTAATTTCTTCCATTTCGGAATCCGCACTAAAATCTATCATATTCTTTTTTATTTAAATTTACTATATTTCTTATAAGAATCAACCACTGACACAATGTCATACGTTATGTCAGGTTTGACATCTAAATTATTATTTATTACCTTTGGTACAGTAATTGTACTACAAAACTAATGAAAATAATTTCATAAACAAATAAAAAAAGAAAATTAATTAAAAATGACAAAAGTAATTGGAATTGATTTAGGAACAACGAATTCGTGTGTTTCTGTGGTTGAGGGTGGAAACCCCGAAATAATTGTAAATTCAGAAGGAAAAAGAACCACACCTTCTATAGTGTCTTTTAAAGAGGGTGATAGGAGTGTTGGTGACCCCGCAAAAAGACAAGCTGTTACAAATCCTAAAAATACTGTTTATTCTGTAAAAAGATTTATCGGTAGTAAATTTAGTGAAATTAGTAAGGAAGCAAAAAAAATGCCTTACTCGGTAGTTAAAGGAACAAAAGATATTGTAACTATAGATGTAAATGGTAAAAAATATGTACCACAAGAAATTTCAGCTGTGGTTTTACAAAATTTAAAAAAGACAGCAGAAGATTATCTTGGTGAAAAAGTTACAGACGCGGTAATAACAGTACCGGCGTACTTTAACGACGAACAAAGAAATGCAACAAAAGAAGCTGGTGAAATAGCTGGACTAAATGTGTTAAGGATTATTAACGAACCTACCGCTGCAGCACTAGCGTATGGAATGGATAAACAAAATAAAGATATGACCGTTGCTGTATACGACCTTGGTGGTGGTACATTTGATGTTTCTATATTAGAACTTGGTGATGGTGTATTTGAAGTAAAATCTACTAATGGTGATACACATTTAGGGGGTGATAATTTTGATGAAAAAATTATTGATTGGTTAGTGAGTGAGTTTAAGACTGAAAATAATATGGATTTATCCAAGGACGCCGCAGCTCTACAAAGACTTAGAGAGGCTGCAGAAAAAGCAAAAGTAGAGCTATCAAATTCGAATACGACAGAAATTAATCTACCTTATATTACAGCAGATAATACAGGTCCAAAACATTTAGTACGTAATTTATCTAGAGCAAAATTTGAGTCTATGGTTAGTGATTTAGTTAAAAAAAGTTTAACACCATGTAAAAAGGCTTTAAAAGATGCAAAATTAAAAGCCTCAGATATTGATGAAATTTTATTAGTTGGTGGGTCTACTAGAATCCCAGCTGTACAGGAGGCCGTAGAAAAACTATTCAATAAAAAACCATCTAAAGGAGTTAATCCAGATGAAGTAGTAGCGATGGGAGCAGCAATACAAGGTGGTGTTTTAACTGGTGACGTAAATGATGTTTTATTGTTAGATGTGACACCACTATCTTTAGGTATTGAAACTATGGGTCAGGTAATGACTAAATTAATAGATGCAAACACCACAATACCAACATCTAAATCACAAGTTTTTTCTACCGCAGTAGATAACCAACCAGCGGTTGACATCCATGTTTTACAGGGTGAAAGACCAATGGCTGGTGATAATAGAACCTTAGGTAAGTTCCAATTAACAGATATACCACCATCTCCAAGAGGTATTCCTCAGGTTGAGGTTACCTTTGATATTGATGCAAATGGTATTATAGATGTTAAAGCGGTAGATAAAGGGACTGGTAAACAACAAAATATTAAGATTGAGTCCGGAAGTAGTTTATCTGACGATGAGATAGAAAGAATGAGAAAAGAAGCTGAGGCAAATTCAGAAGCAGATGCAAAAAAACTAGAAAAGATTCAAAAACTAAATGAGGCAGATTCACTAATTTTCCAAACAGAAAAACAAATTAAGGAGTTTGGTGACAAATTAGACGAAACTGATAAATCCAGATTAGAGAATACAATTAAAGAACTTAGGGAAGTTTGTAAGGAAGAAGATATGGAAGGTGTTGAAGACTTAACCGAGAAATTAAATAGTACTTGGCAAGAAATTAGTACTAAATTGTATGAGTCTACTGAACAGGATGTGACTGAGGACACTCAAGGAAATTCTGAAGAATCAGCTACAGATGTAGAATATGAAGAGGTAAAGTAAAATAATTAAATGAAAGGAAACAAAAGAGTTTCCTTTCATTATTTTTATTTATAAATTTTAAAAAAAAAGAATTATGTTTAAAATATACACAAACCCATCATGTCATTATTGTCATCGAATTAAGGAACAACTTAATAACGCAGAATTAGAATACGAAGAAATCGTAGCTAAAGATAACGAAGAAGAGTGGAACGAATTAGTTAGAATTACAGGTATTGGTATGACACCAACAATTGTAATGCAAGAAGAGATTTGGTTACCTAATAGGGATTTTAGAACTCCAGAAGAATTAATAGGCAAAATAAATCATTTTAAAACTACACCTATGAAAACCCTAAAGTTTGAGGAAAGAATAGACCAACTACATAACACTGTTAAAAATCTCACACTACTGTTAAATCAAATGAATCAAACCATTTCACAACTTAACAGTAAAGTACCAACTCAACCACCAATTAATAGTGGTCCAGGACAACCACAAGTACAAGCTGCACAAAACCCACAGTAAAATGGGTATTAAAAAAGAAAAAATAGTAGGTAAATTAATCTTAAACGAATATGATTCCTCTAATTTAAAAAGTTCGGAGTATAATACTATTACTAGTGAACTAATTGTTGAATTTAAAAAGGGTGGGAAGTACTCGTATGAAAAAGTACCTATGAAGATATTCACACAAATGAGATTAGCGGAAAGTCAAGGTTCTTACTTCTCTAAAAATATTTCTAAAAGTTATAAATATAAAAAATTGTCATAGACCTTTCTTAACTATATTTATAGTATATGGAAAGTACAAATAAAAATATTATAAGTAGCTTTAAGGTACAAGATGAACTTAATCCTAATATTTGGTATTATGATGGCGAAAGCTATAAAATGAAACCAGAGATTAGGATTTCTTTATTAGATATAGTTAAAGATTATGAAGATTTTGTAGACGTAGAATTAGATATAGATGATATAACTTTAACTGGTTCACTATCTAATTTCAATTGGTCAGAATTTTCTGACGTAGATTTACACATACTTATGGATTTTGAGGATGCGGACCCATTACTTAAAAAATACTTAGATAGTAGAAGAATTATATGGAATTCTTTACGAGATGTGACAGTTAAAGGTTTCGATGTTGAGATTTATGTACAAGATAATAGTGAACCACATTTTGCGAGTGGGGTATATTCTGTACTATATAATGATTGGATTGTTGAACCCAAGGAAGAGGAAGTATCCTTAGATTCTAAAAAAATTCTTAGTAAAGCAAAAAACTGGATGTCACAAATAGATAAGTTAGAAGTAAACTCTAAAAGAGGTGAACCTAATAAAATATTAGATGATATCCAAGGGTTTAAGGATAAAATAAAAAAATACAGAGGAGCTGGTCTAGAAGATAAAGGTGAGTACTCATATGAAAATTTAACATTTAAATTTTTACGTAGAAATGGGTACTTAAAGAAATTAAATGATGTTAGAAATTATTTAATAGATAAAAATCTTACATTAGATGAAAATGTTTCTCGTATTTAAGTATATTTATAAATAAATAATTAATTAATTATGGCAGGAAATTACGGAGGAAGTTCGTTACCAACGACACCAATAGCTGGGGCGGCTCTGGTATTGGGTAAAAGTAACGTATATAAGAATTTTACATGTACAGCTGCTCTTGATGGTACTAGTTTTGTATATATGGGTACCACAATTACTATGCCTACAGATGGGTCTATGGTAGAAATGGTGATAAATCCAGCTGGGGTAGCTTCACAAACAGGTGGTGTAGTTTTTTTATGTTATGATTGTTCATGTAATTCACCATTTAGTGGTATTACAGCACCATCAGGTATGTATTCGGGAGCATCGTCACCTATGTGGAAACCAGTCATTCTTGGTAATGGGGGTGTAAATAGTTAAAATAAATTAAAATTAAAGATAAATAAAATGGGAAAATTAAAACCTATAGGAAGTGAAAAATTAACGGGAGAGGCTAAGATTAAAAGAATCATGGAAATCGCTCGTTATGGTGAGGTCAACAAAAATGATGAGTATCACACTAACACTAACTCATTTAGTAAAAAAGCGTCTGACGGTAAAGTCTACGCTATCATTCAAGAAAAAGACGGATATTATTTAAAATCAGGCATTAACGAATCTGAGTTGGATTATGTAAGTGGGGGGATGAACAAAAAGAAGGATAGATTTAAAAGTTATTCTGCCGCACTTAAAAGAATGAATCTAATCTTTAAACCATTAAATGAAGCTCATAATCATGGTAAAGGTGATGGTATGTATGAGGTATACGATGAAATGGACGAACAAGAAAAGTTTGTTCTAAACGTACCTAATGAAGGTGGTGAAGAAGACATGGATATGGACATGGATATGGAAGATGATATGGGGGACGACGAAATGGATATGGACATGGATATGGAAGATGATATGGGTGATGAAGAAATAGATGTTGATGTTGAGGATGAAATGGGTGGTGAAGAAGATATGGAAGGTTTTATGAAATCCATACAAAAACTAACTGGTAAGTTAGGACAAAAACTTCGTGATGTTGAAGAGGAAATGGGTAGTTCAGACATTAAATACGTTTTAAATTCTGTAATATCAGCAGTGGATTTAGATAATTTAGATGATGAGGATAAAGAGGATGTGTTAGATAGATTTGAGGAAGACGAAACAACTTATGGTGATGAAGAAGAGATGGATGTAGACATGGATATAGATATGGAAGGTTCTGAAGACGACATGGATATGGGTGATGAAGAAATGGATGTAGATATGGATATGGGTGATGAAGAAATGGCTATGGAATCTTTAAAACAAAGAGTTGGTAATTTGTTAGAGTCTTACATTACAAAAAAAGGTAAAAAAAAAGAAACTAAATCTATAGAGCCAAAAGAATACCTAAAAGCTAGATTAAAAAATGTACTAAAAGAAAATAAATTAACTAAAACAGCTAAAACAGTAGAACAAGAGTTAAGTATTAAAAAAGTATTAAAAGAAAATAAAGGTATTAACTTAAATAAGGAAAACAAAGACGGGGATGTGATTTTAGAATCCCAAAACAAAAAAGTAGTTATAAAAAAAGATGGTACTATAAAGTAGGATGAAACTTTTATTCATAAATGAACTAGGACCCAACTATAAAAATGAGAACATTTATGAATTTATTTTTGGTAGTGAAACAGAAGAATTATGGGGTGATGAATGGGACGCTATACCAGCACATGGTAAACCAGGACCTCCAGAATTACAATATATTGAAACAGTCGGAGTATTAAATAATACTAAAGTAGCTTTAGATTTAGTACAAAACTCAGATTATTTTAGTATGGAACACGCTTTAGATAATGTGATAGCTCTAGGGTGGGAAACATATGAAGAAGACTATGAGAATGGTGATGAAGAAAGGTTAGTTTTTCATTTTGGGGAGGCACTACAAAAAGTAAAAGATAAATTATATTCACGTGATATAATATTAAAATTTGATAAAAAATTCGAGCATGTTAAATAATAGAAAAGAATTAGTTAAAAGATTTTTAAAGGAAGGGTTCACTTATAGGACCCTATCTTCATTTTCAGACACTCAGTTAAAAGCATTAAGTAAAAAACTCTTCAACGAAGCTGAAAAGAAAACTGTAACAAAAACAACATATACTAAATCAGAAGTAGATAAAATGAAACAGGATGATGGTGGGTTAAATGTTGACGGCACTGTAACACCTAATGATGATGGTTCTGTAACAGTAACTACAAATGAAGAATATAAAACCGAAGAAGAAAAAAATATAGAAACCGACCCAATGGGTAACCCAGAAGTTGATATAGATGGTGAACCATTATTAGTTGAACTACCACAAGAAGTAGAAGAAAAATTTGATTCCAAAGCTCAACAAAAATACTTATATTCGGTTAATCCTGCAGCAGCAGAAAAATTAGCATCAAAGATGACTAAGTCAGACTATGAAAAATTACCTGAATATGTAAACGAACAAGAAGCTCTAGAAAGTTGGATAACTTCTCTAGTAGAGTCTAAAGAACTGCCTACCATAACCAAAGGAAATTTTATAAAAACAATAAAAGAAAATTTAAATGGTGACGTAGACTCACCATATACAATTGGTACTGAATCCCAAAAAGATTCGTTTGGTACAGTTATGGATATAGCATCAGAAATGGTGCCACCAATGACAGTAGAAGTAGATGGGTTTGATGATGATGGACATATGAATGGTTATTTACAAAATCCAGAAGATGAACAAATTATAGAGTTAAATATTTGTCCTTCTGGGAATATAAAACTTAATGGAAATCCAGTAGGTGGGGTAGAGTTAAGTGAAACAGATAGAGATGTTGAGGGTGAATATATGGGAGCTCCAGAAGCAACTACAGCACCAGCACCTTTAAAAACACCAACTATTGCACCAACTAGACCAGGTGAGAAAAAAAGAAGAGGCCCATTCCAAAAACCAAAAACAAAACCAAACCCAAAAGCTAAAGGTAGCGACTCAAGTTTACCAGATTGGTTAACATCAACTAATTTAGGAAAAGCACTAACACAACATGGCTAAGAAAAAACTTAATGAAGCACCACCAATTGACTATGGTGACGGTCGTGAAAGAATGTCCCCAGATATTGAAGGTAAGTTAAAATCTCAAGAACACCCATTAGGTGGACACCAAGCATTTCCAGATGTAGATAAAGATGGGATTCCAGACAATTTTGAAGAATTAATTGCATCTCAAAGATTCCAAGACGTTGTACAAAAAGTGAAAGATGCGACAGGGGTAGAAAATATAGACCCACAAACTTTCATGTCTTTACAACCAATGTTAATGCAGGCAGCTCAAAGAATACTACAAATAGAATCACAAAATAAAGAAGTTTTAGAAAATCTTGCAGTAGAGTTAGTTGTTGGTGAAATGGGTATACCTGAAGGTGATTTACAGTTTGACGCAAAACTGGAAAAACCTAATATGTCAGGAATGCAACAAAAACCTAAAGAAAAAAAGAAAAAGAAAGAGCCTGAATTTCCTAATTTTGAAATAGAGGATGAGGCCGCTAAAAGGTTACAAAAATTAGATTTAGAAAAACAAAAAAGAAGATTTATAAATTCTTTAATACAGGGCTCAGCAAAAAAAGCTCACTACATGTACCACTTAGTAAATGAAAAATTAAATGATATAAACCCAGATTTAGTTGGGTTATACTCTATAGTAATGTCAGTTAATGATTTAATGTATTGGGTAATGCCAGACATGGAAGGTATGATTGGTGGGGGTGGAGCAGAACAAGCGATGGCTGGAAAAGAAGAATTAGACTTAGAAACAGACCCACCTACGATTAAAGCAAAGGGATTAATGTTTCCTATATTAGTACATGAACTATATAAAGGTGTTATGGAGTATGTTTCAGCTCACGGACTACCATCTGACCCAGACATGGCTCAAGAAGTAATTGGTATGGAGGATACTTTACCAGCTGAAGTTTGGGATTTACGATTAGGTCCAGTAATTTGGGAAAAATTTTTAGAAGTATACCCAGATAATTTCTTTGATGCAGAAGAACAAAAAAGAATTAAAAATTATTTTTATTTTAAATTTGTAAGTTTAGAGGCAGAGCAATTCCTTTCCCTAGCTAAAGAAATACTATCAGGTAGTCAAAAAGGTAAAGACCAAGTTAAAAAAATGATTGATGAAATAGTCAACCAATTAAAACAAGAAGACTACGAGGACGCCTCAGGTGAAACAACACCACAGATAGATAGTACACCCCAAACACCGTCTGTTGAGGAATTAGACATGGATACCATTTTAGATAAAATTAATAAAAGTGGTATGGACTCTTTAACAAAAGCAGAAAAAGACTTTCTATATAACTTGTAAAAGGTTAATATTTTTCCGATATTTATAGTATATGGATAAACAAGAGTTAATACAAGAATATGCTAGGTGCTTACAAGACACCAACTACTCAATTGAAACGTATTTAGAAACGTACGATAATACACAATCGAAATACGTTCCATTTAACTTATTTCCTGAACAGAAAATGATGTTAAGTAATTTTGATAACTACAACGACAACATTACAAAAAAATATCGTCAAGCTGGTGTTTCTACAGCAACAGCAGCCTGGGTATCAAAAAAACTACAATTCGCTTCTAAAACAAGACCAGAAAAAATACTAATAATCGCAAATAAATTAGATACCGCGTCTGAATTTGCTAATAAAGTAAGGGGTTTTTTAAATCAATGGCCTGATTGGATTAATGTTGGGTTCTCTAAAGAAAAAGATTCCCAAAAACATTTTAAATTAAATAATGGTAGTGAAGTAAAAGCGGTAGCAACTTCTGTAGATGCACTTAGGGGTTTTACACCTACTACACTTATTTTTGATGAGGCTGCTTATATAGAAGCTGGTGATGATTTTTGGGCTGCTTGTATGGCCTCTTTATCTACTGGTGGTAAGGTAATCGTTATATCCACCCCTAATGGGTATGATAAAATTTATTATGAAATTTACGAACAATCTATAAAAGGGTTAAATAGTTTTCACATATCAGAACTACATTGGGAAAATGACCCTAGATTTACAAAAGACTTATATTGGGTAAAGACAAAAGATATTGTACATTTTTTATTAAATATGGAGGACTTTGATAGTAGTAAGTTTATACATGAAAAGGATTTAAGTAAGTTTGATGATTTAGTTAGAAATGGGTATAAACCTTGTTCTTCTTGGTTTGAGAGTATGGTTAAAAAACTTAAATATGACAGAAGAAAGGTTTCACAAGAATTAGAAAGTGCATTTTTAGGTTCTGGTGATAATGTAATACCAGTAGAAACAATAGAGAGAATAAAAAATGAGGATATTAGGGACCCCGAAGAAATGTTTGTTGGAAATCAACTATGGGTTTGGGAAAAACCAAAAGAAGGTCATAGATATATTTTGGGTTGTGATGTGAGTAGAGGTGACTCAGAAGATTTTACTTCTATAATAATAATAGACTTTGACGATAGGTGCCAAGTATTAGAATACTTGGGTAAAATACCACCAGATTTAGCAGCAGATATTATATACAAATGGGGTACTATGTATAATGCTTACGTTGTGACGGATATTACAGGTGGTATGGGTGTAGCCACATCTAGAAAATTACAAGAACTAGGATACAAAGACTTATATGTAGAAGGTATGAACACAGCAGATAAATGGAAATATAACCCAAATGACGGAAGTAAAACTCCAGGACTAGCATTTAATAATAAAAGAAGTCAAATTGTAGCAGCATTCGAAGAATCACTAAGACATAAATTTACTATAAGGTCTAAAAGATTATTAAATGAACTTCATACGTTTGTTTATATAAACGGAAAACCAAATCACATGAAAGGTAAACATGATGATTTAATAATGGCAATAGCAATGGCTTTATATGTGGGGGAAAATTCTTTTTCACAACTACAAAAAGCAGATAGTTTAACTAAAGCGATGTTGGAGAGTTGGACTACTTCAGGTAGTGCAAATGGAGAAACTGAAGAACCAGAACATAGAAGACCTGCACCCAATAGGGGTATTTTTGGCCAACCAGGGAATCAAAATAATGACGCAAAACAGATGTATAAAGATTATGGGTGGTTATTTGGGAGAGTCCGATAACAAATGATTTACTATTTATAAAATAATTAATATTATTAAACAACATGGCAGATAACTTAACAATATATCAAAGACTAAGTAAATTATTTGGACCGGGGGGACCGACACAACAGGAACCAACGTACCAAAAATTTAAGATGTTACCAAAAGACATCCTTAAAACAGACTCAAAAGCGGAATACGAAAAGGAAAAACTGCAAATGCAACAATCCTTATATCTATCCAACCAATGGCAAAAAATAGATAATGAATTATATACTAAATCCGTATATTATGAACCAACAAGACTGGCATCATATTATGATTATGAATCAATGGAATTTACACCAGAAATATCAGCAGCTTTAGATATATATTCGGAAGAAGCAACAACACCATCAGAAAAGGGATATATGTTAGCCATCTATTCAGAATCTACAAGAATTAAATCTATTTTGGGTGATTTATTTAATAACATATTAGATGTTAATACAAATTTACCTATGTGGATTCGTAACACCTGTAAGTACGGAGACAATTTTGTTTATCTTAAAATTGACCCTGAAAGAGGAATTATCGGTGTTAACCAACTACCCAACATTGAATTGGAGAGAAATGAAGGACACAGTGCCTTAAATCAAATAAATAATGACGACCCTAATTCTCATAAGGTAGAGTTTAATTGGAGAGAAAAAGATATTAAACTTAGTTCTTGGGAAGTAGCACACTTTAGGTTATTAGGTGATGATAGAAGATTACCTTATGGTACTTCTATGTTAGAAAAATGTAGAAGAATATGGAAACAATTATTATTAGCTGAAGATGCTATGTTAGTTTATAGAACTTCTAGAGCACCAGAAAGAAGAGTATTTAAAGTTTTTGTTGGTAATATGGATGATAAAGATGTAGAAGCTTATATACAAAAAGTAGCTAACAAATTTAAAAGAGACCCTATTGTTGACCCACAAAACGGAAATGTAGATTTAAGAATGAACCAAATGGCTGTTGACCAGGACTATTTTATCCCAGTAAGAGACCAAGCGGCAGCAAGCCCAATAGATACATTACCTGGAGCAACAAATTTAAGTGAGATTGCTGACATCGAATACATTCAGAAAAAACTTTTAGCGTCACTTAGGATACCTAAAGCATTCTTAGGGTTTGAAGAGGTTGTCGGTGAAGGTAAAAATTTAGCTCTACTAGATATTAGATTTGCAAGAACTATAAATAAGATTCAAAAAGCTATTATACAAGAACTAAATAAAATTGCTATTGTCCACTTATATGTGTTAGGTTTTGAGGACGAACTAGAAAATTTCTCCCTAGGACTAACCAACCCGTCAACCCAAGCAGAATTATTAAAATTAGAACAATGGCAAACTAAAATAACTTTATATAAAGATGCTGTTGGTGACCCAGGTAGTGGTATAGCACCTGTTTCAGCCACTTGGGCAAAGAAATTTATATTAGGAATGAGTGATGAAGAAATTAAATTGGATTTACAACAACAAAGATTTGAGAAAGCATTATCTGGTGAATTAGAAAAAACTGCAGAAACTATTAAAAAAACAGGATTATTTAACACGGTAGATAAGTTATATGGTGAACCACCAACAGAAGAAGGTGGTGAAGATGTAGCCGCTGATGAACCAGGATTAGATGCTGGAAGTGAAGATGTTGCAGATTTTGATATGGGTGGTCCAGAAACCGAAGCACCAGGTGGTGGAGATGAAGTTACAGAACCTGTACCAGCCGCGGAAGGGTTTAAAAAAGAAAAAGGATTACCACTATTAATGGAAGAAAAAGGCTTATCTTTAGATGAGTTACAAAAGGTAGTTAATAGAACAAAAAATAATATTGATACTATAAATGACGAAGTAAACTCATTATTGGAGGATTAAGTATATTTATTATAAAAGACACTTATGAAAAATTTTGGCCACTACAAAAATAATATAGATAGTATTTTAGAGAATTCTTTTACTAATAGTGATAAATTTAAAAAAAATTTATCTGTGATTATGGGTGCTATGAAATACTCTAAAGTACTAAGAGAATTCTTTACACTATATAACGAAATAGAAAACAAACACTTTAAGAACGAAAAAGATTCAAGAAACTACATTAATGAAGCTGTAGATTTTTTAAAAACAAATAAACATAGATTAAAGAAAGTAACTTCTATCCTTGATAAAATTATTTTAGATAGAAAAGATTTATGTACAAAAAAAACTAATAAGATTTATGAAAATATAGACAATGTGGTATTTAATAATTCTATAATAAATCTGGAAACAATTAGTGAATCTAAAAATTTCTTAACAGAAAATACATTACAAGTAAAAAAGTCTACCAGTAAAATCAAAAACCCAAAAATACTTTCACATGTTTTATCTAAAAATTATGGTGAGGAATATAATGGGTCTTTAACTGAAAATGAACAGACTATTTTAAAAAATACATTATTAATGACTGAAGATACTTTAAATTCTGAATTTACTACTGTAAAAGAAATTACTCTAAATAAAATTAATGACCTATTAAAAGAATCTAAAGATGATAGTTTATCTGCAAAATTAGTAGAAGTTAAAAATGAAATTAGAGGATTGAATACCACCAAAAAATCTTATATTAGGGTTAGGAGCCTTCTAGAGGACTTGAACTAAACATACCTATTTTTTATATTTAAGTATAAAAAAAATATAAGTATGATAAAACAAGGAAGAGAAATAAACACCAAGATTTCTGATGTATTTAAGACATCATATGGTACAGTGGATGTATCATCTTTAAAATCGATTTACCTGAATCTATCTACTTGGGCAGAACCAAAAGAAGAGTTACTTAATTGGGAAAGACCAATTAAAAAAGTAAAAAACGATATAAAACACATGGTACATAATAAACTAGTTAAGACACCATTTAAATCAAAAACTATAGTTGATTTAGACCTAAGAGCTAGTGGTATAAAAAAAGGTAAAAGAAGTTTTCTTAGGTGTGAAATAACTCTATTCCTTAAAGAACTTAAACATAAAGATATTAAGGTTCCATGTATATCCGAATCTATCACTGATATTACAAATGAAATTATAAACAAAACTCTACTAACCTCACAAACATTCAAGTTCCATAAATCTAAAAAGTAATACAAGATTTTTTTGTTTAATACCACTATTTATTTAAAAAGAATATTATGAGAGTATTAGAAGCAAGAGAAATAGGTCATGGTATATTGGTTGAACATGATGGGCACCTTTCACCAGATGACAATAAAGGTATCCTAAAAGAAATGGCAAACGATAACTTTGATGGTGAGATATATATGAATGCTATACTCCAAAAATACAACACACCAAATAGAAACGGGAGAATATACCCAGAAGAAATTTTAAAAAGAGAGAATGAAAGATATCAAGATGTCATAAAAAGAGGTGGTGCTATATCCGAACTTAATCACCCAGAATCATCACTCATAGATTTAGATAGAGCTTCTCACATAATTACAGAAACATGGTGGGACGGAAATAGACTAGTAGGTAAACTTAAATTATTAACATCCCCAGGTTATTTAAAAGAAGGTGTGATATCTTGTGTTGGTGATATGGCAGCTAATTTATTAAGACAGGGCGTAACATTAGGTATTTCTTCTAGAGGTGTAGGTTCTTTAACTAAAAATGGTGAATATAACGAAGTACAAGAAGATTTTGAATTAATTTGTTTTGATTTGGTGTCTTCACCATCTACTCCAGGGTCTTATTTATTTAAAGAAGATGAAAAAGCCGATAGTGTAGACGAACCAACAGAAATGATAGAATCGTCAAAATCTGGTACAGTAAACAAGTCATTATCTATGATGTCAAAACTTGACAATTTTCTTAATAGATAAATTCCCCACTAAAAACCCTAAAATGAGGATTTTTTACAAAAACTTTATATTTATTATAAACCTTGCTGCGGTATGCAGTGCGGTATAAATAATAAACTTTTAAAAAAATAAAAAAACGTGAGCGAATCAATTTTAGAAAAAGCGTTGCTCGAGGCGGAACAGTTGGAAGAAACTATGAAGTCTAATGCAAAAGAAATACTTGCTTCAACAATGAAGGAAGAAATTCACGAACTAGTAAAAGAATCGTTAAATGCAGACGATTACCTTAAGGAGCAAGAAGAAGAAGAAGTTGATATGATTGACCTAGACGATGACATGGACGATGACGAAATGGAAATGGACATGGAAACTGAAATGGGAGATGATATAGAACTTGATATTGAGGACGAGACAGACGACGTAGAGTTACCTGAACTGCCACCTCTAGATTTAACATTAGCATCCGATGAAGAAGTATTAAAAGTATTTAAAGCAATGGGAGACGAAGATGGAATCATTATCCAACAGGACGATGACGAAATTGAGTTAACCGACAATACTACTGATACTGAATACATCATTAAATTAGACGAAAGCAAAAAAACAAAAACTATGAAAAAAGCAGTCAATGAAAACAAAACGGAAGTGTCAGAAATGGACATGGATAATATGGACGAAATGGATGACATGGATGAGATGGAAGAAATGGACGAAGAAGTAGTTTATGAGATTGAGCTTGAAGAAATGGATGACATGGATGAAATGGACGTTATGGGCGTAGACCAACCTGAATCAGCAAGGAAACTTAAAGATTATGAAAAGGAAGGTGGAGACATGATGGAAATGGAAGACATGGAAGAAGGAGGAGCAAAAAAAGGAGACCAATCCGCAACTCATAGAGATTATATGAAGGAAGGTGGTGCTAAGAAGGGAGACCAATCAGCAACACACAGAGATTATATGAAGGAAGGGGGAGCTAAGAAAGGGGACCAATCAGCAACTCACAGAGATTACGAAATGAAAGAAGGAGGGGCTAAGAAAGGAGACCAATCAGCAACACATTTAGATTACGAAGAAGTAAAAGAAGGTGGAGCTAAGAAAGGTGACCAATCAGCAACTCATAAAGATTATGAAGAAGTTAAGGAAGCTTCAAGAACTTTAGGGTTCGGAAGAAAATCTAATGGTAAACATAAACCTTCTGGTATTAGAAAAACTATTACTCCAAATCGTAACCTTGGTGAAAGTCGTATAAGAAAGTCCTACAATCTTCTTAAAGAAGAGGTAGAAACTTTAAAAGTTAAAAATTCTGACTATAAGAAAGCTTTGACAACTTTTAGAGATAAACTGAATGAAGTAGGTGTGTTTAATTCAAATTTAGCTTACGTAACACGTCTATTTACTGAACATTCAACTACCAAGCAGGAAAAAATCAACATTTTAAAACGTTTTGATGGGATAGACTCATTAAAAGGTTCTAAAGGGTTGTATAAGGTAATCAAAGAAGAACTAACTCAGGAAGTAGCTAAACCTACAAAAACAATTTCTGAGTCAGTTGAGCAGAAAATTACTAAATCACCTACTAGTGGTGGAAGTAAATTATTGGAATCAAAAATTTATGAAAACCCTCAATTTAGTAGGATGAAAGACTTAATGTCTAAATTATAATAAACGCTTTTTAAAAAAAATAAAAAAACTATGGGAGCACTATTAGAATCAGGTATGGTTGGTAACATTGGGTTAAAACACCTAAAAGTTATCAAAGAAGATACCTTAAACAAATGGGATGGTCTTGGATTCCTAGACGGACTTAAAGGTCACGTTAGAGAAAATATAGCTCAGCTATATGAAAACCAAGCAACAAACCTAATCAACGAAGCTACTACAGCTTCTGATTCAGGTTCATTCGAAACAGTTGTTTTCCCAATAATTAGAAGAGTTTTCTCTAAATTATTGGCAAACGATATCGTTTCTGTACAAGCTATGAACTTACCAATCGGTAAATTATTCTACTTTGTACCTAAAATTGCAGCACAACCAGGTGGAACACACTATGCACCTTATGGAGCACCAGGAACTGGAGCGGCACCACAGAACGTACCTACTACACCAGGAGCAGGATTTTCTGCAGCATCTACTTCATTATATGACCAGTATTATGCAGGTAACGCACCTCAAGCAGCTGATGACGGACTTTATGACTACTCAAGAGGAAGTTATACTGCATCAACAGCTCAAGCTTGGCCACAAATGTGGAACGCAAATTCTGCTACATTAGAAAATAGTGGACCTGCTGCACTTACTACTGGTGTATGTGTAAGAACACAAATCCTTGCGATGAGTGGTTGGACACAAAACGGTGGTAAATTAATTGGACCTGACGGTACTGAACAAGATTCAGAAGATTTCTTATCTTCATTATCATTTACTTCTCAACATGGTATTCACTGTTGTGACGTTGCAGGTGTAGCTGGTTCAGCCGCTTTATCGGCTGGTACATTAGCTTACGCTGCTGGTTATCCAATCTTATTCCGTGTTGTTACACAGAAGTATGGTGCTGGTATCGTAGATAGAGCTGACGTATGTGACTCTTTAGGTAAGATTTATGTTGAATTAGACTTATCTTGTCCAGGTTGTATCGGTTGTAACTCAGCTAGTACATCAACTCAACAAACACTTGATGGTTATGTTGGTTCATCTGGTTTAACAGCATCTCAGTTCACTGGAAGATGGAGAACTTATAACACTCTTGAATTTGAAGACCAAATGGGTGAGGTTTCTTTTGACTTACAAGCTGTTACAGTTTCTGTTACTGAAAGAAAATTAAGAGCACAGTGGTCACCAGAACTTGCACAAGACGTTTCTGCATTCCATAACATTGATGCTGAAGCTGAATTGACAGCTTTATTATCTGAAGAAGTTGCAGCTGAAATCGATAGAGAAATCTTGAGAGACCTTAGAAAAGGTGCAGCATGGAACTTAAGATGGGATTACAATGGATGGAGAAGATTCGTTGCAGGTCAAGCACCTTACACTCAGAAAGACTGGAACCAAACGTTGATTACTGCTATTAATCAGTTATCAGCTCAAATTCACAAGTCAACATTGAGAGGTGGGGCTAACTGGATTGTATGTTCTTCTGAAGTTTCTGCAATATTTGATGACTTGGAGTACTTCCACGTTTCAAACGCAGCACCAGAACAAGACCAATATAACATGGGTATTGAGAAAATAGGTACTTTATCAGGTAGATTTACTGTATATAGAGACCCTTACTTCCCAGCTAACCAAGTGTTAATTGGACATAAAGGAACATCTTTATTGGATACTGGGTACGTTTACGCACCATATGTACCATTACAGTTGACACCTACAATGTATAACCCATTCAACTTTACACCAATCAAAGGTATCATGACTAGATACGCTAAGAAAATGGTTAACAATAGATTCTACGGAAGAATTACTGTTGATGGAGTTAGAACGTTTGATATTAGAGAATTACAGAGAACAACTCCTTAATTCTAACTAATTAAGTTTTATATTAAAAAAGCCCTCTTTATGAGGGCTTTTTTTTATGCCATGATATTTATAATAAAAACGCTTATGAACTTCTTTAAAAACATGTTAAGTAGTGAAGGTAAAGTTTCTAGTAAGAGATTTGTTACTTTCGTATGTCTTCTATTTATGTTAATTGGTTATACCGCAAATCTTTTTTGGGATTTCACAATTGACGATAATTTATTTGAGTCTTTACAGTGGATTGTGATGGCAGGACTTGGTTTTACAGCTGCAGAGAATTTCTCACCGAAAGATGAGGTCGTTGTGGAA
>Ga0315315_10001236_pt1 | contig 23282 bp, 35 predicted proteins | sample M140m3416metaG_FD_203699 | JGI IMG/M metagenome (GOLD analysis project Ga0315315, IMG submission 203699) | Ammonia-oxidizing marine archaeal communities from Monterey Bay, California, United States - M1 40m 3416 | ecosystem: Environmental > Aquatic > Marine > Intertidal zone | place: USA...
TAGATGAAACTTCATTTGTTGACCCACAAGACGTATTTATATATATGATGAGATTAGAGGATTGTAAATTTAAAAATTTATTTATGACAAGAGGGGAATATAATAATATTGAGTGTCATGAATTTGAGTTAAAACCAGACTACCAAGCAATAGCTAGAGAAGTTTGTAAGGTTCAAAATGAAATAGTTACCGTACCAATGCAAGACCCAGTTAGTGGAGCTTACGATTTTATGCAACCAGAAATATGGGATATAACGGGTATAGCTAGTCAAATCGACCCCAATGATATAGACGGTCCTTTTGAGGTGGATAGTTTATTATATAATAGATATCACCCAAACCAAAATATATCCTCCCAAGAGAGTCCTTTAAACCCAAGTGTTATGAACACAGTACAAATAGACCCAAGAACCAATATGCCGTATTTTTATTTTGGTTTAAGACCTGGAAAATCGGCAATAAATAAGTTTAGAGAGAAATATTTAGTTCAATAAACAATAAATCAATATTATTGATATTTATTAAAAAAAAGAAAAGTGAGTTATATAGATAAAAATTCAAATATCGTGGTAAGTGCTAGACTAACTAATAAAGGTAGAAATTTATTAGCGAGTGGGGCTCTAACATTCAACACATTCAAGTTAGGTGATTCTGAAATAGACTACACAACATTAGGTCCAACCTATGATGTTACAATGGAGAATATAATTAGAGCGAAAGCATTTCAACCAGAAATGAAAACAACCCTACTACCTACTACAACTAGTTTACCTAGTCAATCAGCAATAGGGTTAACAAATGTAACCGCTTTAGAACTTAAAACAGTAACACAAGCACCAGAATTAGGATTTTTTGAAATACTAACAAGTGCGACAACAACTAGTTATACAGCAAAAACAACAACAGATTATTCACTCCAAAGTGATTCAGAAATACCTTTAGCTTCTTTAACTGGTTCTACTGAGTATGTACCAGTCAGACAATCATCAACTTATGGTTCTAATACGTATGAACCGTCAATAGGTGATTTTTTATTAGTTAAAATGAGTAACGATGAAATTACAACGACCCAAACAAACGGTGTTGTTGAGGAAGAATTAGCCGTACCTTATTTATGGTATAAAGTACAAGATAAGAATGGTACTTTATCAGCTGATACCTTAACTGTTAAGTTAGATAGAGATTTTGCTTACTTTAATGGTTACGCGGGAGCTAATACTTGTTGGGCAGCTTTCTATCCTGGTAGTCAAGATAATTTTACTGATGGTTTATATAGTGCTGGTACTGTTTGGAACCAAAATAATGTTTGGTCATATCCTATGGCCGGTGTTGAAGACGGATTAGGTACATATGAAACTTTCAATGATTATGGTTCAGAAAATTATATAGGTTCTAAAGAATACTTTGGTTATACATCAGAAATAGTTAATAATTGTAATGACAAAAGGTCTATTTCTTTAATTCATTTCACAAATGAACAAACTTGTGATAACCAAATAGAGAATACTTATGGTCAACAACTATATGTAGATACTAATATCCCATCCTCACCGATACTAAAAATACCAACACTAATGTGGCATAACAGACCTTTTTCTGGTTCTGGTACTGCTGATATGATTGGTGAATCTTTTTCTGGTACTGGTTCACAAAAATTTGTAACACTTAGTGGTCAAACTACTGAGGTTTGTTATTATGATTTATCAGATAGATATGGTAATAATGTTGGTAGAATTTTTTACGACCAACAGATGATTACTTTAGATGACCAAGAGTTAGTGGCCGCTTTGTCATATAAATCAAATAGGAACTGGACATTACCAACTATGGAGTATGGTTTACAAACTAACACAGATGGTCTACTAGGTCAATCCCAAGAATTATACGTAACTTATTTATTGGAGAGTAGTTCTGGGTATACCACAGGTTTACACGCACAAAATTATACATGTATACAATTTACTGAAGAAGAATGTCCAGACGAAGTTAGGAAAGATGTACAATTACAATTCCCAACAGGTAAATTACCTTATATGACAATGAGTGGTGGTACAGGATTTGAGGCTGATAAATTTAAGGTTATAGCACAAAGAGTTACAGCGGGTGAAAAACCAATTTCTCAAGGGTGGAAAGTAATTGATTTTACAAACAACATAGATGGTCATACCACAGGTTCAACAATCAACCCACTAAATCTAGAAAGTACCACATTTACATTAAACTCTAATTTATATTCCACAGCTTTAGATTATATTTTACATGATTATATTAACATACCAACAGTAGCGGAAACTAACTTACTACAATTTGGTGATGAAAACTTCTTTTATGGTAATATGAATTCTTCAGCTACTACAACTAAATGGAGAACTAAATTTAATATAGTTGTACCACCAACACAATTTAATACGACAACAAACCCAACATGGTTAAATAGTGGTCAAAATGTTCACATTTCTGAGGTAGGTATTTATAGTGTAGGTGGTGATTTAGTAGCCATTGGTAAGATGAATTTACCAATAGAAAAAAATAACACAACAACTGTGATAATTGAAATAGCTTTTGATTTGTAATGGGGTTCTTACCGAAAGATAAAAAAGAGGTTAGATTAACACTAACAGATTATGGTAAAACAGAGTTTTATGGAAAAGGGTTAAATGATACCTTTAGATACTTTAGTTTTTCCGATGATGGCGTTATCTATCATTTATGTGTAGAACCACAAGGTATTTTAGACATAACTGGGAGTCATAAAAGTTCCACAACTAAAAGTGAACCAAAATATAAAGTAAAAATAAATAAGTAATGGCGAAAAATAATGTAAGTTTAAAATTAACTAATTATGGTTTAAATAAGGTCATGGGTAGTGGTGCTAACGCTACATTTAAATACTTTAGTTTATCTGATATGAATGAAATTTATTATGTAGACCAAAAACCAAATTTGAGTGATATTATGAATATAACTGGTTCTAAAAATTTATTCACAGCCAGAAAGTCTTGTAATGACTCAATCCCAACAGTAGCACAAGTTAGTCCCCCCACCAATGAGGAAATGTTAAAAACTGAAGAAAGGTGGGTAACACATTTTTATAAAACAAACTGTGAAACTGGTGATTATGATAAAACTAATTTAGATTTAACAATCAACCTACATGAATATTTTGGTTGGTTAGAAAGTGTTGCTAGAGATTCTGGTTATACTGAAAGTTTAGAAACAACTTTAAAATTAATGGATGGTATTTATTTAGTTAAACAGAAACAAAATTTTGTTGATAAATCTTGGTCCAACACAGACACCACCAGTAGTTTTGTAAACTCTTATCAATTTGTTACAGAAGAAGATAAAAACAATTATTTAAATTTTGGTAGTAAGTATGTAACACGTAAAAATGGTGATAGAACTCAAGTAGACAAATCTTACGATAGATTTTACAGTAGTTTATTATTAGGTTTTGGTAGTGTCATACAAGGGGGTAAATATTTAGAGGGTCATAATTCTTATTTAACTTTCGCAGCACCACAGTTTGGGTACGTTGTTAATGGGTTAACTAATTATCTGAATATTGGTGATATGAAATCAACTGAAAACTATAAAGAAATTAGACCAGCTGTAATGTTAGGTAGTAACCCAGATGATTTATATTATTTAAAAGAACCTTCAACATTTAACAGTGTAGATATTAATGGTTTCATGTCTCAGGCTATATGGGGTTATTGTAATAGTAAAGGTACACCATTAATTAATGGTATGATTAATAAAGCAAAAACTCATATAGAATTTTATTTTAAAGAAACCTCATTTAATAAGTGGGAAAACGATATTAATTTAAAAATGGTTTTCGGACAAAATAATGACCTAAATGTGTTAGGTGGTAACATAAAATATAATTTTGTTTATGATTCATCAGCAAGTTTATTAGGGTATAACAATATAATAATAATAAAGTAATGGCTAAATTAAAATTATACTACAACAATACATCAGATTATCAAAATACTAACAGATTTTATGATAAATTAGAAGGTTTAAGTAATGAACCATATAATTCTTTTTTATCAACATCATCTGTCGACCTTTGTTATAAAGTTAACGATAGAGAACAGATTTTAAATTTTAAAATGCCAGATTTCATATCTTTATCATGTAACGGTATGAGACTAGTACCAAGTTCATTTAAAGTTCAAGAATTAAAAGTGGGCCAAATAGTGGTACAACCAAGTGATAATACACCAATAACACAACCAACAAATAATAACCTAAATAGTTTGAGGTCCACATCAACAATAGCTTCTGGTGGTGATACACCAGCTTATTAATAATATTAAATAAAAAAAAAATACAATGAGTTCATTAGTACCAGTAGAAAATGTAAACATACAAAACACAATAGAGGAGAGTAGTTATTTTTATGCTATACCTGGTGGTGAAATAGAGTGGACATACATCCCACCATCAACAGATGTATCATTTACATCTAATGTTTGGTCACATTTTTACGCTAACTTAGCTTTATATACAAACGAAATAGCTGATAGATATAATACACCTATCTCAGAAGGTGGTTTTTTAAATACATCATTAGAAGGTATTTATGAAGCTTATAATACTTCAGGTATTATTATTGGTTTAATTAATAGTGAAACGTATAGACAGTCATTAATAGGTAGAGATGGAGCTGTAGCAATTCCTTTAACAACAAGTGGTTCTACTACTTTAAGTGGTATGACTGGATTAACTAATTACTTCACTTTTTATGACACCCCTAATCTCTTACAAAGAGAGACATCTGGTGATTGTTCCAAAACGGTTGGTGATACTAGAAAGTTTGAGTCATTAACACAAGCCGTTATAGATACTGGTATTGGCCAAGGTATGGGTAGAGGTAATAGTGGTAGTGATTATGAGAGTGGTATAACTTTTATGTTTAATGATTATACTAGTGTTACAACAGGTGGAACTAGTGGTTTCAGTGTTTCACACATGAACAATAACCCTTACGCTAATGGTAAATTAGCAGCAAAATTTCAAGGAGAAGGATACCATAAAGCTGCGGGTATGGTAGATTGTATTGGTGGTATCATTTGTTTTTGGGACCAAGATATAGTCAACTCATTTAACTTTAGTTTAGCTACTGGTGGGACAGGTACAACTAGAGCTGTATTTAGTGATACAGACGCTTATTGTGTTATAAAAGATTTTGATACTAGTGTTGCAGCAGATGTTAGAGTTAACGCGACACCAGATATACTAAAGACTACAACTAACCCTTCACGAAAACAAGCTATCGCCGATGGTGATACTAATTGTGAAGAAGTTGTTAAAGTGACCCAAGTTTGTTTATATGACACAATGGGTCAAGTTACCGCTATAGGAACACCAACAGAGATTATAGAAAAAACTGATAATTATGTGGTGATGAACCTTAGTGTAAAACTAGATGGTGGGATAGGTCCAGTATGGTCAACACAAGTAGACCCTTCTGTTTACCCATCATAAAATAATATAAAATAAAAGTTTTAGAAATGGCAAGAATCCTAGGATTAGACGTTTCAACCAAGACTATCGGAATAGCTTTATTCGAAGAAGATGGTAAACTGTTGGAACTCACTCACATCACTCCGGTAATTAAACCAAAACCGGAAACAAAATTAGAAGAATTATTCAAGAAAGTTGACGCTTTCGAAAAATTACTAACTAGATATATTGAATTAGATATTGAAAAGGTAGTAATAGAAGAACCCCTATTAAATAGTAATAATGTATATACAGTGGGTACCCTACTCAAATTTAACGGTATGATATCTAAAATGGTATCTGAAGTTTTAAATGTAATACCAGACTTTGTATCATCCTATGATGCTAGAGCGTTCTCTTTTCCAGAGTTAATGCAAATCAGAACACACAATAGAAAGGGTGAACCTTACACAGAAAAAGAAATCTCAAAAAAGAAACCAGTCCTTTTTGGTTCATATGATTTTAAAGTAGATAAAAAGATGATTATTTGGGAAAAAGTAGCTGACTTAGAGCCACAGATTGTATGGGAGTATACTAAAAACAATACTTTGAAGAAAGAAAACTTTGATATGACAGATAGTTACGCTTGTGTTAGGGCTGTTATGTGTAGAGATGGTCATTGGAATTGTAAACAAACAACTTCAGCACAAGTTTAAGTTAGGGTATTTCTTTTTCAAAATATTTTTATTATCATTAAACCATGGCTAAGAACACACTTATTTATGGTATATTAAAAGATGTTTTAGGTAGACCTAGAAAAACTAATAACTATAAACAACAATATAGTTTCGATTGTCCAACATGTTCAGCTGAAAAAGGTGAGTATGATGGTGATGGTAAAGGTAATCTTGAAGTTAATTTATCAGATGGAGTTTTTAATTGTTGGGCATGTGGTGAAATAAACGGCACAAAAGGTGGTTTAAAAAAACTATTTAGGAGGTTCGCAACTAAACAACAGATAAGTAAATTAAAATCTATTGGTTATGATTTAGAATATCTAAGTAGTAATAGTAAAAAGAAAAACGTAATAGAGGACCTAACATTACCAACCCACTATTTAACATTTGAAGAATCAAACCCTAAATCGTTAATACATAAACAAGCGTGGAACTACCTAACTAAATCTAGAGGGTTAACCAAAGATATAATTGATAAATATAAAATTGGTTATACAGTTGGAGGTAAATACGACTCAAGAATTGTTATACCATCTTACGACATCAACGATGTGTTAAATTATTGGGTAGGTAGAACCTACGTAAACCAAAAACCAAAGTACCTAAACCCAGATTCAGACAAAGAAGTTATAATTTTTAATGAGTGTTGTTTAAATTGGGATTCAGATATATATTTGGTGGAGGGTCCATTTGACCATATAGTTGTACATAATTCAGTACCCTTATTAGGTAAAAAAATATCAGATAAATTAATGTCTTCTTTATACAATAAAGCTAATGGTAACATTATTGTTTTATTAGATGACGATTGTTGGAAAGATGCTAAATCACTTTATAGTAAACTAAACGTAGGTAAGTTATTTAATAGAGTTAAGATAATAAAAATGAAAGAGGGTTATGACATTGCTAAAATACAGGAAGACTTTGGTAGAAGAGGTGTAATAGAAGTAATGAGAAGTGCTTACAGATTAAAAGAAAGTGAATTGTAATGGGTTTAAAAGTTAATTACATAATAAAAAGACCAAAAGGTAAAATGACTTATAAAATACTAGATATATTTTATAGTCGTGGTATAAAATTCTTTAAATTGGAAAATATGCTAAACGGTAATATATACCTATCACAAGCGGAAGGTAAAAATAATTGGCAATACTATGGTAGAATATACGATACCATTAAACCAAGACCTAAAAAATACAGTAAATTTAAATTTAAATAATGGGTTTTAATAAGAGGTTGGTTACAGAAGAAAGGGTAATGGAGAGTTTTAATGAAAATGGTGTTAAAGGTATAATGAAATATCTAGGTAACGCAGAAGCTTTATATGTTAACGGTGAAAAAACCCAAAAAATTATTGATGTTGTAAATCAAAATATTTGTGATACAATAAAAAACATTAAAATTAAAAATATAATAGAAAAATGTCAGGAAAAAGAGATTCAAAAGTTTGGTTAGAACCAGAAGAACATGTTTATATACATAAAGACACTAATGTTAAGTATAAATCAGTAACAACTGTTTTATCTATGTTAGAACCAGATTTCCCAGCTGAAGAGGTAGCTTTAAGAATATCACAACAACCAGATGATAAAAGAAATCCTAAGTATTCTGGGATGACTCAACAAGACATCTTAGTAGAATGGAAAAGGATTAATGATGAAGCTAATGAGTATGGTACTGAAGTACATGAGATACTAGAGAGGTATTTGTTAGCTGATAAAGTTTACATCCCCAAAAGTGAATATGAATCTGAAATAATTACAAAATTTCAAAAGATAGACCCTATGACAAAAGGTGATATATACCCAGAAACTATTTTATTCTCTGAAAAACATAATTTAGCTGGAACAGCTGACATCATAGAGGATTGTGGTGATTACTTTAATGTGTGGGATTTTAAAACAAATAAAAAAATTGATTACGTTTCAAACTATGGTCATTGGCTAAATGCCCCATTAACCTATTTATCAGATTGTCAGTACAATATATATAGTTTACAAATGTCTATATACGCATATATGTTCCAAATGGAGACAGGGAAAAAGGTTGGTAGAATGGCATTATTTTACCTAAACCCAGAGAAGGACTATGAATTTGAAATAATACCTGTACCTTATATGGGTTTAGAAGCTAAAAGAGTTTTAGATTTTTGGGTAGAAAAACAAAACGAAAAGAATGGATAGAGAATTTAATGATTATGAATTTAAACTTTACGGGAGTGTACAATCATTCTTTTATAGATGTTGGAGTATGTTTGGTCGTGGTCAAGTATTAGGTGGAGGGGGACGAAAACCAATAAACCAAGATTTAATCAATAAATGGGCTCGTGATTTATTCCCAACCGGTGGAAGTCCTGAGAGTGGTTTTCTTGTAGAAAGTTTTAATGTAGTCTACCTTAACGATAACCCTAATGCAATAGAATTATGGGTTAACACAGGGAGAGTTTTGGGTACTTATGCTTTTGTTGTTGATATAAGTCAAAATTTAGAGGACTACGCTTTTTACAATATAAAATGGGTTTTTAATACAGAAATAGAAACTAAAGAACCTTCAAATTATAGTTATAGACCGGTCCCAAAAATCTTCTAAATTTTGTTAACCTAAATTAAATATCCTTTAGATAATAATGGTAGTGTGTGTATTGGTTTACCATTATCATTGTTGTTTAGTCATAACACAAACATTAGTGATTTTAGTCAAGACGCAGAAAATTTTAGTTCAGTAGTTGACATACCTACTGTTGATGTTGATGAAACATTATTTGATTGGACTTATTATGGGATGAAAAATTAATATTAATTATTTAACTCATTGTTTGGGTAGTCTTTTGGTCTAGTATATCTATAAAATATTTGTTTAAAACTATTACTAATATCACTCCCACTCCCCTTATATACAACAATATTTACAATTTCTAAATCAAAATTGTTATCTTTATTATAACCAACCCTAATTATATTCCTAATCAAAGTATTAACATCATTACCGTATTTTGGTGAATCACATCTATTAGATATATCGTTATTACAACCTGCTCCCCTACTAGTAAAACCAACCCAAGATTTACCATCATTACTCTCTTCAATTAATACTGACCAAGTAACTTCCATCCCATCAACCTTCACAAAAACAAAATCTACTATTGGGTTTGAACCTTGTTTGTGTAGTTTTTTTAACATATCACCAACAATAACATTTATATTACCTATTACTTTACCATTTGTAGATTGGAAAGCATGTAACTCATCACAATTACTAGCCACATAAGAATCACTAATAATTAAAGGTAATGATATGTTTTTTTGAGAGAAAACATTAATTGTTACTAATAGAAAGTAAAATATTTTAAGTATTTTTTTCATAAGTGTTTATAGTTTAATTAATTTTTAGTATTATTTAACACAACAAAGATAATAAAAAAATATTAAAAACAAAATAATGGCTCAAAAAACAAAGTTAGAGATAAAACTTAGTATGGAAGAGACCTTAGAGATTAGAGATATGATTTACGATTTCTACCAAGGTTTAGATACTATACAAGATTATTTCTTTGAACGTAAAAAAGAAAAAATAATTGATATAGACCATGAAGAACACGTACATCAAATGTTTGATGATTATGATATGGAACCTAAAGATATGAACTTTGAACTAAAAGTTCTAACAGGTAAAGAATTCAACCCAATCACACAAATAATCACTTCATTACCTTTGGAATCACAAATAGGTAGACAAATTATGTTAGGTATATTAGAAACTAATACCAACAAAATTGTTGGTTATATTAGAATGGCCTCACCAGTTTTAACAATAAAACCTAGAAATGAATTCTTCGGTGAGACAGTGGTAGCGACACAAGTTAATAAAAGTATGATTAATGGGGCTGTTATAGTACCAGTACAACCTTTTGGTTTTAATTATCTAGGTGGTAAATTATTGGCTTTGATTTGTTGTTCCCATGAAGTTAGAAATATGTTAAAAGAAAAATATGGTGAAAAGATTGAACCTTGTTTTATGGAAACAACTTCTCTTTATGGTGACTTAAAAGGTGTTAGTCAGTACGATGGGTTAAAACCTTTTATTAGGTATCAAGCTATGACAGAGTCTAATTTATTTTTATTCCCAACATATGAGGTTTACGAACCAATAAGAGCTAGAATGAGAGAATTATATGGTAGAGCTGAGTGGGGTAATAGTACTGTTGACCCTAAACCATCAGGACCTAAAATGAGAGAGTTTAACAAAAACATATCAATATTAAAAACACATCTAAGACATTACGATGAAGAGGCTTATAAAGATTTTGTAGCTTTCACAAAAGATAAAATGAAATCTAAAACTAAAAAGAGATATTATTACTCTAATTATGGTTTTGATAATGTTAAAGAACACGTCAATTCTCAAAGTGAAATACCGTTAACAGAAGGCCAAAACTACCATAAACACAATTTACATTACATGATTAATTGGTGGAAGAAGAAAGCTCAAAAAAGATATGAAAAATTAAGAGCCGATGGTAGAATTAGAACAAATTTAGAATACTACACAGAAGAGAGTATCGATAACAAAGTGGTTGATATGGTTAGATAATGAAGAATAATAAATTAAAACATAGTTTTATTGAAAAAAAAGAACCTGGTTTAAGGGATTGGGTAGAAAGAGAAAGAGAAATATTATCTTTTGAGAACCAAAGAAGAGAGTTAGGTGTAATACCTGGTTTTCTTCCAGAAGAAATAGAAGTTAAACCAATAAGTAGAGTTCAAATAGTAAGAGAAATAGGTGATAATTTATATTTTAATAATAAAAATCCAGAAGAATTAGAAATGATATCTAAAGCTGTTGAAAATGATATGGCGAGGGAATTGGGTTCTTTGTTAATGGAGTCTGGTTATACAGAATTCGTAAAGGTAGTAAACCCAAATACTTTCAGAACCAAATGGAAGATGCAGATAAAAGTAAAAAGATTAAACACGTAAATAAAATGAAAGAAAGAGTATTAAAAATGTTAGAAGCGAAAGCTAATGAAAAAAGAGAAAAAGCATTAACAAGTTTAGAATTGTTAATGAATAATTCAGTTGGTATTGGAGACCATTCGACAGGTGACTTCTATGAGAACGTTGAGGAAGCGTTTCAAGAGTTAGTAGATGCAGATGACATGTTAGAGACTTTAGAAAAATACGATTGGAATAACATGCAGGATATGTAATATGATATGTATTTAGAGGTTAAAGAAAAAGGTTCGGGTAAAACAACTAGGTTAATAAATAAGATGGTTGATTTCTTATTGGAAAACGCTGATAAAGCCGCTCTAATAGTCACACCACTTGATAGTGAGCGTAAGTTTATACAGAAAAAAGTACATGATAGATGTGGTGATTTATGTTCTAAAAGAACTATAACATCATATAAAATGTTAGAACCATGTGAAACTATAAAACAATTTGTGGACGATTTTGATTGTATTTTACCAGAAAGATTATTCTTAGATAAAGGAGCTTACTACAGCACATCAAAATGTGAAAGTAAAAAATGTAAGGAGATTTCTGTTGTATACGAACAAATAAAAAAAGGTTCAGTTAAACCAAACAAATTTATTAAAAAACACGAACTATAATGTTTAATATAGAAGAAATAACACAAAAATGGCAAGAATTAGGTTTTTTGGAACAAATTACCGAAAACTTAAAACCGCTAGTAGCCTTAAAGTTTGAGACATTAACTATCTGTATATTAGATAATGATGATTATATTGATAATGTTACCTTAACAAATATAGTATTCCCAATTGTACACAAAATATATAGGGAGGGTGGTACAATCGGTGAAGTTAAAGATTTCATCATGCAATTAGATGAATGGTTTATTGAAAATAGACAAATAGTATCAGATTTAAATCTTCTCAACAATATTGATGTTGAATATCACTTGTGTACTTTATTTGTTGAACAGTGGAAATCAGAGAAAAGGATAGAACCGTTAAAATGGGTTAACAAACATAAATTATAATAGATATGTATAAATTTTTAAAGAATTGGTTTGAGATTAATTATGGTCATCTAGGTTTTAGTATAGCACCTTATTATTATAATGAGGGTTTAGAACCTAGATTTGATATTTTAAAGTTTGGTGGACAAACTGAAATAAAAGACTTAAACTTAGAAAAGATAATGGATTTCACAGCTAATGATGGAGAATTAAGAAAATTATTATTTAACGCTTTATTAAAACAATATGGTTATAGAGTAGATAATGATTTTACCCCATTAAAAGAAATTAAAGAATTTAGATTATGATAAAACATTTATACCACTGTGCAGACATTCACATTAGACTTTATAAAAGACATGATGAATACAGAGAACAGATTCAGAAATTTTTTGATTCTGTAAAAGAACACATGGAAGACAATGAACTAACTAGAGAAGAAGTTAGAATTGTTATTGCTGGAGATGTCGTACACTCTAAAAACCAAATGACACCAGAACTAATAGATATAGTTACTTGGTTTTTTAAAGGTTGTTGTGACATAGCAGATACTATTGTTGTTTTAGGTAATCACGATTTCCTAGCTAACAACTTAGATAGAATGGATGCTCTCTCACCTATAATAGAAACTATGAGTGATAATAGACTTAAGTTTTTAAAACATACAGGGTGTTATGAAGACAACAACATTGTTTGGTGTGTCTATGGTCATATGGAAGGTTCTGAGAGACCTAATATAGATGAAGCTAAAAAGAAATTTGGTAATAAAAAATATGTTGGTTTATATCACGACCCACTTATTGGTTTAAAAACAAATGTTGGTTTTGAATTTGAAGAAGCACAAGACATATCAATATTCGATGGGTGTGATTTTGTTTGTTGTGGTGATATTCATTTATACCAAGTAATGGATTATCACGGTATACCTATCGTACAACCTAGTTCTATGATACAACAAGACTTTGGTGAGTCAGTAGAAAATCACGGTTATGTAATATGGGATGTTGAAACAAAAGAACATGAACATATTAATTTAGAATCAGATTATGGTTATTACACTTTTAGGATTACCTCAATTGAAGATATTGAGGATGAAATAGAGGCACTTATATAGATTATATATTAACATAAATGAGACCTAAAGATTTAACAGCAGATATAACCATGTTAACAAATACTTTAACAAACACTTTGACTTATTCTCAGGAGGTTATCCAAATGTACGATACGGCAGATACGGAAGGACTGTTAGAATATCTTGATGAGTATGTGGTGTTTATATCTGAGTTTTTAACAGAATTTAGAAATGATAAAGTTTATGTTATACCTCTACCCCATACAGTAGTACCTCACCCAGAGGGACTGAGAAGATTAATGACGGACCTAGACCCCAACCTTGTAGGTACACCAACCACCAGAACAGTTTCCTCAGAAAGCCGATATATGCATAGTTTTGAATTATTAAAAGATTCTGTTAGACGAGAATTAAGTTTAAATAGAGAAGTTTTTATTTACAATATACTTCCTTTTAGACACATGGATTCAAATGGGGAAATAAGTTATGTACCACTTATAAGGTGGAGTAGGGTACCCCTAGAGATGTGGTATAATAATGTACCCCCTACAGACCCAGTTATGGCAATAAAAATGATTAAAAAACATAAATTATGAAAATAGGTGATAAAGTGAAATTTGAAGACCCACTTAATGATACCTTAATAGGTACTATTATAGACAAAATAACACCATCTTGTAAGTGTAAAGGTCAGGGTGAGTGGGTCATAGACTTTGAGGATTATGGTAAGAGGGGTATCAAAGTTAGTGACGTTAGATTAATAAAGATAGGTGATAAATCTAAAACTAATAATTTAGGTTTTAAATTTACATAAAAAGATGTCAGATAAGCCAGACAATATAGTTTACAATAAAAATACTGAAAAGTATGACGCAAATACGAAAAATTACCCTACGACAGTTGGGGGTCAAAAATTTGATGTCGTTAAATTAGATAAATCTGATGTAGTAAAGGCTAATAAATACTTTAACAAAAGAAGTGAAGAATTAAAAAAAGAGTGGGAAAATTTAGTTAATGAATACAACTCAACTAAATTAATTTACGAAACGGAATGTAATTTTCAACCAATACTAGGGGAAGTTTATCATATTTATGAAGGTAAAAACGGTGATACATTCCTAAGTTTGATAAACCCTAATGAGTGGAATAAAAAGTATTTCGGTTCTTATATTTTAAACACCAACGGTACTTGGGAAAAGATTGATTATGGAACTACCTAAAGAATTAAAAAAAGAAATAATTGATTATTGTAAGTTAAACAATATAGAAGATGTTGATGCTTTTATTTTGAAAAACTTCAAACAAGGGTTTAATGTTGAAAAATATGGAACATCACCTTTTAAGGTTAAAGAACAAGAACCACAAATTATAGAAAAAGAAATTATTAAAACAATCACAGCAACTACTGAGGTAGAGGTTATCAAAGAGGTACCAGTAGAAGTAATTAAAGAGGTACCAATAGAGGTGGTAAAAGAGGTCATCAAAGAGGTGACTGTTACAGACAACGAACTCATTAATAAATTAAATGATGAAATAGAAAAATTAAATAAGGATAAAAAACAAATACAAAGTCAGTTATCTAAGGAGGTTAATAAAAGTGAAGACATAGAAAATCAAGAGTCTGATGAGATAATAAAATTAAACCAAAAGATTAAAAATTTACAATCAGAGTTAGAGATTGAAAAAAACAGAAACTATGTGGCACCTCAAAGAGAAAAACCAAAAGAAGAAAAATCTAGAAGTGGGTTAAATAATATAATCAAATGGGTCTCTAAAAATGATAGAGACTTATATGATGAATAACTAAAGACTGTTAGTTATACCATATTTACGTATATATTGTCTCATAAGTTTTTCTTTTAACTCACTATTTTTAGCATCTTCACCACTATCCTTAACAATCACAGAATCAAATAAGAAATAACCCTCACTAAAATGAGTATAGTTAAAATCCCAAATATCTGTTGAAATTGTTAAATTATTGTGTCTTAAAAATGTGTTTACTGATTGATTTTGTACAACGGATGAAACTTTTTCTACCATTTCTGATAAACTCATTGTTGTCATAATATTTGTTTTTTAAAATCATTTATTTAATCAAAAATTTAATTTATATTTTATAATAAATATCATAACAATGGACAATATACTAGAACCAATACAAATACAAGTACCAAAAAAATCTAATATTAGAGTTATTTGGGAAGACGATTCTGAAAATTATACTCAAGAAAGAGTTAAGAGAATTAGTAAATATATTAGTGATAAATACGATAACAACAACGTACAGGTCATTTTCAAACCCAAGAAAGTAACAATAGAGGAAGGTGAAGTTGAGATGACAGTTGCTGATAATGTTATGGACAATAACTACCAAAAAAAATTATTTAAGAATTGGTTAGAAAACAATAAAATTGAAATCGATTGGGATAGATTGATGAGATTGGATGATAAAGTTAATGATAAATTAGCACAAAAAAGAGATAATGATTATAGGTATAGAAACTGGTCTATAAAGGAATTAGAATGGTCCAATTTTTTATCTTATGGTGACGGTAATAAAATTTCATTCCAAGAACTAGAAGGTATTACTGTTATAACTTCAGACCCTTTAAATATGGGTGGTAAGACAACACTAGCATTAGACTTATTATTGTTCTTGTTCTTCAACACCACAACCAAAGGTAATACAGCAGCTAAAATGTTTAATTTATTTAGACAAGATAAAGATGAAGTTATAGTTAAAGGTAAGGTAGCTATTGATGGTGTTGATTATATTATTGAAAGGGTTGTAACTAGAAAATTAAAAAGAGATGGTGTGAGTTATACCACTAAAACAGAATTATCATTCAAAAGAATATTAGTAGATGGTTCAATAGAGAATTTAGAGGGTGAACAAAGAAGAGAAACAGAAGATTTTATAAAAAAATCTATTGGTTCTGTTAACGACTTTTTATTAACAATAATTACCGACTCAGATAATTTAGAAAATATCATTCACACCAAACCAACAGAAAAAGGTAGGATATTATCTAGGTTTATAGGTTTAGAAGTTATTGAAGATAAAGAAGCTATAGTTAAAGAATTAAAGAATAATTGGGCTAAGGGTTTAAAATCTGATTTATATAATATCACCGATTTAAAAATTGAAATAAATAAATTAGAAGAAGATAACATTAACAACCAAACCCAAATAGACGATAATAAATCTCAAATAGAAGATATTAACTTAGAAATAACTAAGTCTATTGGAAAGAAAGAGATTTTAATAGCTAAAAAAATACCTATTGATGATGAGGTTATAAATTTAAGGCCTGAAGATATAGATAGAGAAGTTGAAACAATAACTAAAACTGGTATTAAAAGAAAAAGTGACTTCGAAGAAGCTAAAGAAAAATTCGATTCAATGGTAGAACCAGAATACGATGAAGATTATCATAATGAACAAGTTAAATTAGAAAGAGCTATAAATTTAGAACTAGAAAAGAAAAGTTGTAAAATAAATGACGTTGAAGAAAGAATAAAAAACTTAGAAGAGGGTGAATTTTGTTCACTTTGTTCTCAACCATTAGCCGATGTTGACCATTCTGAAGAAATAAAAGAAAATAAAACTAAATTAAAAACATACCAAAAAGAATATCGTAAAACAAAAAAGAACCTTAAAGAGTTATCCAAGATTGTTGAGGAACAAGATAATTTAAAATCTTCTGTCTCAGATTATGATAGGACATCCCTCAAGGTAGATAAACTAGAATTAGAGTTAGAAAAATTAAGGATAGAAAGAAGAGAAAAACTAGAACTTAAGAGAAGATATGATGATAATTTAGGTAACATAGAAATCAATAAAGATTTAGATAGCAAGATATTGGGGTACAACACTAAGATTTCCAACCTAGAGTTGGATAGAACTAATAAAATAGTTTTAGGTGAAAAATTAGTGAATGACATAAATAATAACCAAATATTAATCGATAAGAATAATCAATATATCAAAGAAATAAGAGCAGAAGAAGAAATTAAATTAATATTTGATATATACATTAGGTTAGTTGGTAAGAATGGTATTATTAAAATGGTTATGAAGAGTGTAATGCCTTTGATTAACTCAGAATTAGATAGACTTTTGATGGATACGGCTCCATTTAAATTGGAGGTTGATATAAACGACAAAAAAGAAGTTGAGTTTCTGGTAACTAAAGATGATATAACCTATCCATTAAGTGAATGTAGTGGTTTTGAGAAAACAGTTTCAGCTTTAGCTTTAAGATGTGTTATGTCAAAAATTAGTTGTCTACCTAAACCTAACTTAGTAGTATTTGATGAGGTCTTTGGTAAAGTCGCTGATTCAAATTTAGACCTAATTGGTAACTTCTTCCAAAAATGTTCGGAGATGTTCCCTAACATATTTTTAATCACACATAACCAATTGATAAAAGATTGGTCAAATAAAATCATAACAATAAAAAAGAAAAACAATATTTCATCTTTGTTATTAAAATAATTTTATTATATTTGTATAAGATATTTATATAAAAAAGTTCCAATATGAAAAACAATAGATACATAGCAATAGTTTTAGGTCAATACGATGGAATGGATAGTGACTTCAACACAATAGCAGACGATAATACAGGTGTTCATTATGTAGATGGTAATGGGATATGGATAGGTACTTTCTATAGTATTTATGAAACTGTAGAAATAAGTGAATTATTATCACACATCCCAGCATTATTAATTTTTGATATCACAGATAAAAAAACAAATCAAATACATTTACCTAGTAAGTATTACAAAGGTTTATTCCCAGAAATAGAAGAAACATTAGATAATGTTTTAGATATTTTGAATGTCAAAGAAACACCCAACAGAAATGGTGAAGAATATGATAATATAGATGATATTTTAGATAAGTTAAGTAGGAATGAATATGATAGAAACTGTTTAACTGACAAAGAAATAGAAATATTAGAAAAAAGTTCATAAAAATTTTTTATTTAACAATTTTTTAACTATATTTGTCCTATGGATAATAAAAAATATAGGGAAATCATAGAAAAGGGTGAGAGAGTTGAGTGGTACGGAATAGAGGTACCAAAAGACTTAATAACTAATTTAGTTTCAGTATGGAGTTCCAATTTAAAAAGTGAAATAGATAAATTAGAATCTGATTTATCTGACCTAATCGGTGTTTCTTTAGAGAGAAGAAAAGCTTACATAAAAGGTTTAATGTATAACTTACATAACGCCCCTTACTCTTTAAATGGTGATGTTTATCTTAAAAAAAAGAAAAAAATAGAGTTGGAAATAGAAGATAAAAACAAAAAAAACAAGAAAAAAGTTGTCAAAAAAAGTGGGTCTAAGACAACCATTAACAAAAAAAGTAGTCCTAAAACAAAAAACAGTGAATTAATTTTCGGAAAAACAAAATGAAAAACATGGTATCAAACAAAAGATTTATTGAGACAAGTGAAGATTCAATATCTAATTATTTAAAAGAAGTTAGAAAAATTGATTTAATAACACCAAAAGAAGAGGTTAGACTAGCTAAACTAATATTGGAAGATGATAGTGAGGCTCTAAACACATTAGTTAACGCTAATTTAAGGTTTGTGATTAGTGTCGCTAAAGAATATCAAGGACAAGGTGTACCTTTAGTTGATTTAATATCTGAAGGTAATTATGGTTTGGTTAAAGCAGCAAAAAAGTTTGACCACACTAGAGGGTTTAGATTTATATCTTACGCGGTATGGTGGGTCAGACAATCAATACTACAATCTTTATGTGAAAATTCTAGAACAGTTAGGTTACCAGTTAATATTGTTAATCAGTTATCATCAGTGAAAAAAGAAATGGCAAAATTTGAACAAGAAAACCAAAGAAAGGCGACTAGTCTTGATATGGACTTATCAGTGTTAAATCACCCCACTTGTGGTTCTCTAAATGAAAAGATAAACGAAGATGGTGATGAGGTTTTAGATTTGGTAGCTGATGAAACTTTCGCTAGACCCGATAGTAATATCACAACAGAGGAAGTGTTAAAAAATGAATTAGAAAAAACATTATCCATTTTATCAGAAAGAGAACAAAGGATAATTAATATGTATTTTGGTATTGATGGTGGTTCTTTAACTTTGGAACAAATTGGTGACGAGTTCGGACTTACAAAAGAAAGGATTAGACAAATCAAAGAAAAATCACTTCGGAAGTTAAAAAATAATTGTGATAATTTATTTGAATTCGTACAAAAATAAAATACACCACAAAGATTCCTTTTTTAAAAAGTCACTTAGGTGACTTTTTTTATGCCAAAAAATACCTAATCGTCATATTTGAAATTTCTAAATATTTATATAATGGGTAAATAATACACTTTTATAAAAAAGTGATTAAATTTAAAATAAAAAAAAATGAAAAATATTATTAGTTTAATAAAAAAGTATAAATTATATATTTTAAGTGTGCTATTAGTTTTCTTCTTTTTTCGTTCATGTCAAAAATCCAACGAAATTAGAAAATTAGGTAAAGTGGGTGAAATAAAAATAGAGATGGTTGATAGTTTAGAAAGTGTTATATCACAAAAACAACAAAAAATAGATAGTTTTCCAGAAAAAATTAGAATAGAAAAAATAAATATACATTTAGAATATGACAGTTGGGTTTCATCTAGAGATAGGGGTCAGCAGTTAATGGAGATACACCAAAAAATAAAAGATAACATTAGAAAATTACAAAAATAGATGAGAAAGTTTTGGAGTTGGGTCAAGAATAACCCCAATAGAAGTATGTTTTTATTACCCATAATTTTGGTTGCGGGTATATCAATTTCACATGTTGTCTCTTGGTACGACATAGCTAACCCATATAATTGGGCTATATACCTATCTATAGCTATAGAAATTGGTGCAATAACAGCATTAATAGCTGTCACAAATCAAATCAAAGGTGGTATATGGTTTATGTTTGGTTTAGTAACTTTCATTCAAATGGTGGGTAATATATTTTATTCATTTAAAGAAATTGATGAGACTAGTGAATTGTTTAAGTCATGGGTTGAATTAACGGGACCTATATGGGAAATGATGGGTACTGATATAGACGACACTGTGGGTATGAAAAGATGGTTAGCCTTTTTAGAGGGTGGTTTATTACCTATTATATCTTTAACATCTTTACATTTCTTTGTTAAATACGAAAAACCAAAAATAGAGGAAGAACAAGAGGTTAAACAAGACATAATAAGTGTGGAAACAAAAGAAGAAGAAGAAGAAAGAAAATTAAAAGAAGTTAAAGAAAAAAGAAGGATAAGGGACCTTAAAAATAAAAAAGAGATGGAAGAGTTAACTAAAAAAATAGAAGAATCAAGAAAAAAAAGTGGTTATAATATTGATTCTAATAACGATTCAAATATTGGTTTAGCTTCTCCTGGTGGAACAACACCAAAATTAGGTGAATAATGGAAATAGATAACAAAACATATAAATTAAAACCAAAAAACTACACTAGAAAAGGTTATAAAAAAACACAAATAGTGGTAGGCCATACTAGTCGTAAAGATATGAGACATTTTGAGGGTTGGTTAACACGTAAGAACGGTTCTTACAAAAAAGTATCACATTTTTCTATAAACAAAGACGGTAAAGTGTACCAACATTTCAATCCAAAACACTATTCAGATTTTTTGGGGTATGGTCAGGATAAATTAATAATATCTATTTCTTTAGTTAACGAAGGTTGGTTAAGATTAAATGATATGAATGTATTTGTTGATTGGTTGGGGCATACTTATGGTAGAGACTGTGATTTTGTTGAAAAGGGTTGGAGAGATAAAAGGTATTGGAGTAAATACTCTGACGAACAAATGGAGTCTTTAAGTGAACTTTTAGATTATTTATGTGAAGAATATGATATATCTAGAGATGTCATGGAATCTAATGTATACGAAGAAGATATAGATATATTTAAAGGTATAACATTTAGGAGTAATTATTTCAAAGACAACACAGACGTTAGTCCAGCCTTTGATATTAGTAAAATAAAAAAATAGAAAAAATGGATGAAAGAGAATTTTTAGGAAAAATTAGAAGACTACAAGAGAGTGGTAAAAAAATTAATGTAACAGATTTTCCAGTTAATAAAAAACAAAAAGGTATGGCACAACTAATGGTTGAGGAATCTGAACCTTTACAATTACTATTTGAAGAAGATATACAAACCTTAGACCCAGAAGAACAAAGAGAAGAAGAAAATAAATTTAAAGATATAGTATCTAAGTTAGTAAAATTCAACCCAATTAAAGTACATAAAGAAAATGTTGAATGGTCAGGTCATTTGATTAGGGAAAAAATTGATTGGACTTTTTCTTTGGATGATACAGTTGGTTGTTATGTTTACACAACGGAATTAATACAATTACGTGATGAAGTATTGGAAGTATTACAAAAACTAAGGGGTTATTATGATGTTTGGGCTGATGACTGGGGTAGTAGATTAACTGGTGGTTCATCAGAAGATAACACTGAAGAAACGAGTGATTTCGGTGAGGAAGAAGGTGTTGAGGAAGAAGGTTTCGGAGGTGAAGAAACAGAAGAAGGTGGATTTTAATGAAAACAAAAGATAAAGTTTTATATACAACGATTATAATTTTAATTTTATTTATTCTATTTGGTGGTTGGTATGCTAGAGTACAACAAAATAGATTATATGATGAGATTAAAAAGGGTAATCAAATAATAGTGAATATGGACCAAACCAAAATGGAAGATGATGGTCAGTATGCTAAATTAGTAGATTATTTTAATACAGAAAAAGAATTAAACCAACAAGTTAAGGAAGAAAATAAAGAATTACAAAAATTAATCAAAAAACAAAATGAAAAATTGTTAATGGTTAGTAACGCTATTGTTTCTTTAAAATCGGAATTAACACAAGGTCAAGTAGTCGTAAATGAAGAAGACTCAACAGTATTTGATTTAAATTTAAAATACCCTAACTCTAGTGAAGCTTTTATAAATTGGGATGGTAGTGTTTTTACACAAACAGAAACATTTGAAGGTGAATGGAGTTTCGGTAAACTACCCTTAGATATAGTATTAACTGAGACAGAAAGGGGGTTATGGAATTCAAGGTTGGTAGGTCCAGATTGGTTACTAGTGGATTCAATAAAAGTTAATTCTTTACCACCAGAAGAATTTGATAACTCACCAAAAGAAAGTAAATTCGGTGTTTTACTAGGCGGTGGTTATATAAATAGTTTTGACCAAAACGGAAGTAATGGTTTATCTATTGGAGCTGGTTTAAACTGGAAAAATCATAGTTTATTAATAAATGGCACAACAAATAAAGAAATAGGGTTTAGTTATTACTATAAATTTGGTAGATTAAAGAAAAAATAGTTATGAAAAATAGTTTACAGGTTAATAGGTTATTAAAAGAAATACAAGACAACAATCATAAAAATGTTAAAATTTATTCTTTAAGTGATTGTCCAGCTTGTAACGAATTAAAATCTAAGGTTGAAAGAATAGGTTTGGTTTATGAAAACGTAGAAATGTCTGGTTCTGACGACCTATGGGAAGAATTAGAAAATAGAGGTGGTAGTGAATTCGTACCTCAAGTGGAGGTAGAAGGTCACTTAATTAAAGAAGATGAGTATGAAAATATTACTGAATTAATAAGTAAAACACTAACATATTTGTTGGAAAGGAATATTATCATAAAGTAGTGATATATTTATATATACATGAAAGAGAAATTAATATTTACCAATTCAGACTTAAAAGACTCTTTAGGTTATTTAATAGAGGTTAATGATGTGGAAAGTGATGTTGCTGATTTAACTAATAGATTAGATGATTTAACAGATGTGGTTGATGATGATTTAGGTAGGATGAGTTACGTTAGACAGTTGACAGCAGAATTTTTAGAATTATTAATAACCCTCACAGATGAATTAGAAAACCAAAATATAAAATTACCCCAAACACAAGAATTGATGTCTAAAATATCTGGCAGAGAGGGTAGAAAAA
>Ga0315315_10001237_pt1 | contig 23272 bp, 26 predicted proteins | sample M140m3416metaG_FD_203699 | JGI IMG/M metagenome (GOLD analysis project Ga0315315, IMG submission 203699) | Ammonia-oxidizing marine archaeal communities from Monterey Bay, California, United States - M1 40m 3416 | ecosystem: Environmental > Aquatic > Marine > Intertidal zone | place: USA...
CACAGCCAAGCCCCCCAAGAAGAACGCAAAAGCCCACATCGAAAGCCCAAATATCAGGTCAGGGGGCATAATATTTGTTAAAGCGGGGTCTTGCGATTCTAATCCCGAGTTTAGTCCACTAAACCCTCCTACATTACCTAGAGCAATCCAACAAAGAATTAGAGAACCGACAATCATTACACATGATTGAACAGCATCAGTCCAAATCGAAGCCCTAATTCCACCAGCATAACAGTAGGCTACAACTAAAACAAAACCAATCAAGATTCCCACTAGTTCTGGCCATCCCATCATTACCAGTAATGCCTTTCCACCAGAAGTGAGTTGGGCTGCAGCATATATGCTTAGAAACAATACAGATAGGACAGCGGCCAGTTTTGCTTCTGGTGCGCCCGCCTTTTCAGCAACAAGAGAAGACAGAGAACGAACCCCCCTATCTCGCCCTTCTTTTTGAATAAACTTGTATAGCCATGCCCAAGCAAGAATTTGTCCCAACATGGACATAATAGCCATCCAAATGATGTTGTATCCCATCATGTAGGTAAATCCAATAGCACCAATGAACATGTATCCTGAATTCCAAGTACTAACTGCTGAGAGTGCAGCGAGCGCAGGATGCATACCTCTTCCAGCAACTAAATAGTCATCAGTAGTGTCTTTCTTGACCCTAATCGATGCAAGACCAACCCCTGCAAATAAGAACATGAATAACAGGAATGAAATTATTATTACTACATTACCAGCCATAATTCCCACACCCTCTATTTCCAACGAAGCAAAGCCCTCTCTTCAACTTCACTCGTAGTTGCTGGGAATATCAAACAATTTAATCTTCCACCTTCAATATTAGATAGTTGACCAATTGTTGTAAATGTTATTTTTTCATCATCGGTCCCCATATCTGCACAAAGTACCACTGTACGTTCATTCATCCTTTCACTGAGAAATAATTTACAAGCATCATTCCGCATGGATTCTAAAGGAGAGGCAGCATCTAAATTTTCGAGTGATTCATCTAACTTATCTCTCATCAACCGTAGTGATTTCACAGCATCAATTGGTTGCATAGGGACTTGCTGACCAGTTCCTGCGCCCGTGGGGTCAAGATCTAATAATGCCAAAGTATGTTGATTTTGAAGTAAGTTGACAGCAATAACTTCTAGCGGTGAAGTAGCTACCCATCCTCCATATGGATAGGTAATCGTTGTTTGACGGCCAAAGCGATAGTTAGAGAGCCCAATACTTCCTGTCACGAGAGTAGTAATAGAAATCCCATGGAAAACCAAACATTCTACGCCGGCCTCAATGGCTTGTAATTGTAAATCTACATGTGTGGTTGCTTGTAACGGGTCTCCAACAACCAGTAAAGCAACAAGACTCTTTTTTGCTAAATTAAGTAATTCAGAGGGATCCTCGACCTCTGGCCGCATAACCTTCTCAATCGAACCAATTTCTTTTTCCAGTTTTTCTAATTCGTCTTCTGGCCATAGAGCAGTATATGCTTCATAGCGCCTATAGTCGGCGGATTTAGCGGCACTTTTCGCTTCAACAGTCATAGCACCAAGACGCCCCGGGCCCATGCCGATTAACAGCAACCCAGATTTTGGCAACTCCTCACTTGTTTCAGCCGTCATCCTCAAACCTCGCCCTTGCTTAGATAGGGCGAAGCCTATGCGTCATTTGAGAGTGCCGAGTGCACAAACCCAACAATGGCTTGAGTTTTGTCGAAGCCGTGGGTGGCTCCATTCCGGTGCAGGCGTACTATCCTTAGAAGATGGACTGAAAGGCATTCCATTATCTGATGATGCGCCATCTATAAAGGATAAACATTGGGCTGGTAATACAATATTTTCAGCGGAAGGCATTAAAAAAGGCCCAGAACATTGGAGCGAACACCTTTCAGCGAATGTCCTTGAAGAAATAGGGGACGAACTTCCAAATTCTTATGAGGTACAAGGTGATATATTGATTGTAAAATTAGAGCAAGAGGTCCGCAAATATGGAAAAGCGATTGCTGAGGCGATGCTCAAACAGTTGCCCTCGGTGAGATTGGTGTGCGCGGATAACGGGGTTATAGGAAAATTCCGCGTGAGAGATTTACAGCCACTCTGCTCGAGAAACGATAATATTTCGACAGTTACTCAAATCCGAGAAAACGGAATGACGATATCTACTGATCCCGCAAAAGTCTATTTTTCAGCTAGACTATCCAAAGAGCGGGAAGACAATTTATCAGTAGCCAAGGAATTACGTAATAAACTATCAAGGCCACTTCGAATTTGCGACCCATATGCAGGAGTAGGTCCAAGTTTAGCATCCCTGCTTAGAGAAAAAAATCTAGTTTCTGAGTGTTTCGCAGGAGACTTAAATCCGGATGCCTTCGAATTATTGAATACTAACATTGCTAATTTCACTTCTAAACTTGAGACGCCATTAACCACTCTTATGTTAAGAAATATTGATGCCAGAAATTGGATAGAAGAACTTCAAAATCAATCTAAAATAGATTTTTTATTAGTCAATTTACCTCATCATAGTTTAGAACATTTACCAAAATTATTACCCCTACTGTCAAAGAATCATTCCACTGTTATTCGAGGATGGGCAATTATTGATAGGGCATCACTTTCAAATCAAAACGAGGAGTTAACGTCGATGATTGAACTCGCCGGGGGGTCGGTTGAATCGATTAATTGTAGTGAAGTCAAAGGATTCTCTTCCAGTAAGATTTTCATGCGTTTTGAATCATGGCAAACATTTTCTTGAAGCGTTTAGTTCATCAAGTTCGACTCTTTGGGGTTAGATATGGGCGTTATTGCAAAGTGTGACTGTGGAGTTGAAATAGACATTTCAGGGACTACACCGAGGAAAGATGGTACTAAAGTCTGGTGTCGCGTTTGTGGCACAACATTCATCCATCACCACAACAAATGACTGAACGATTTATTCAAGAGCCTTGGGGCGTAGCAGTAATCATGACTGATTTGGTTGACCAAGTTGACGAAAGAGGACTTGCGATATCTCCAACACTTCCATCAGAGTGTAAAAATTTTCTAATCGATATTGATGGAACTATATGTGAAGATATTCCAAATGAGGAGCCAGAGCGAATGGCTACTGCCGAGTGCTTTGAAGGAGTTGCAGAACAGATCAATAAATGGTATGATGAAGGGCACCAAATATGCTTCTTTACAGCAAGAGCCGAAGAGCACAGAAAGGTGACAGAAGAATGGCTTTCTAGACATGGATTCAAGTGGCATAGTTGCTTATTTGGAAAACCACGTGGAGGCAACTATCATTGGATTGATAACCACATTGTTAGGGCCACTAGGTTTAAATCAAAAATGACAGAATTCATCAAAAAAACTGTAGAAGTAGAAGTTTTTGACGATTGAGATTTTTATTATCGCAAAGCAGCGGTGACCAAGAATTACATTAACAATAATTATCATCACTTCATTACGAAGCATTATCTATATCTCGTCACTTCAAGCTCATGAAATTTGGAAAGCATTTGTTTTAAAAAAAAACAACGGTTTATAGCACGAATGCCGATTTGAAATCATGGTTAACTGGGATTTAAGTCAAAGAGAGACAGATACTCAAGTGCAGCAGAAAAGTGTTCGAAGAAATAGAGCGACTACTCTGAAGAGAAGAAAGACACTGAGTAGACCTCTAGTTGAACCGAACCATAATGCCCATCTACTTCATGCCGGAAGAAGAAATAACACAATCAACAAGAATGGTAAAAAGCTTAGAATTAGAAGAGTAGTAAGGGAATCTAGACCTCTAAAGTCAAGCCAACCTAGTTTTCTAATTGATTAACACCAAAAAATATGAACCCATCCATTGACCCGTGCTTGAGGGAGCAGGTTGAAATTCTTAGGTACAGGATATGATGAGGAATATGAAAACGAAACCACTCCCTTAGAAGATAGACTAAGTTCTACTAGGTCTATGTTTGTCTTCGAAGGGCCAGCTTTGATAATAATTGCTTATTTTGTATCTTTGATATTTGATTTTGAATTTCTTTATATGGTTAAATTCGTTGTAGGTTTTTGCATTCTACAACTAATTTTCGAATGGTCAATGTATCTCAAAAAGAATGTACTCATTAATATCGGTTCAAAAATTGATCATTAGGGCCCGATTGAAATCAATAATGAATTCAAGATTTTGTAATCAAATGATGAATTGTCCTAACATGGACTCCAGTTGCACCATCTTTCACCATAGTGTTTGTTTTTGAACCCCAATAAGTTCCAGCGATATCCATATGAGCCCATGTGATTTGTTCTCCATCTTTTTCATACCCTCTATTAGGTACGAACTGCTTCAAAAATGCGGCAGCAGTATTTGCTCCACCCCATCTTCCAGCACCTAGATTTCTTGTATCTGCAATTTTCGAGTTAGTCATTTCTTTTTCGAATGCAGGGAGTAGAGGCATAGGCCAAGCAAGCTCTCCTACATCATTCCCAGCTTCATGAATACGAGTTCTAAAGTCATCATCATTTGACCACAGACCAGTTGCTTCATGTCCTAGTGCAACAACACATGCTCCGGTTAAAGTTGCAAAGTCGATGATATATTCTGGGTCATACTCTCCAGCCTTCCACAAACCGTCAGAAAGAACTAGTCTACCTTCAGCATCGGTATTCAAGACTTCGACAGTCTTTCCAGACAAAGTAGTAATTACATCACCTGGACGCTGAGCATTCGACGAAGGCATATTCTCAGCCATACATGTTATTGCTACAACCTTGCCTTCATGGCCGGTTTGTGCCAGAGCTTCCATAGTTCCAAAGACAGTCGCTGAACCACCCATGTCGTATTTCATCTCATCCATATTAGTTCCAGGCTTCAAAGATATTCCACCTGTGTCGAAGGTTATTCCCTTTCCGACCAGTAGTGGGCAACGGCCTTCTACATGTTTATTCATTTCGAAAATAACCATACATGGCTTTCGAGCAGAACCCATTCCTACAGCAACTAGCCCGCCCATCCCAGCCTTTATGGCTTGATCATAATTGATTATAGTGACATCGACATTATCGAAATCCTTTGCCCATTCCCAAGCCATATCAGCAAAAACTTCAGGATACATATCGTTGGGAGGGCAGTTGCCTAGGTCTCGTGAAAGGTGCACTCCTTTACATATTCCTTTGTAGTCTTTGACCAGTTTAGCCAACTCTTCTTCTTCACCCTCAGTACATGTAATACGTACCGAAACTTCGACTTTTTCATCATCCTCTTCGTCTTTCTGTTTGTAATTATCATAAGAATAATCTCGTAACATCATGCCTTCAGCAAAGGCGCCCATATTCGCAACACCAGCCTTATCAAATCTAACAGTCAATTCACTTCCATGAGATTTTTTAATCCCAGCAGTGACAGCAGCTCCAGCTTTACGGAAATCATGAGTAGTACAATCATCATTTTTTCCGAGTCCAACTAGAATCGCTTTTCCATCTTCGCCACCAAATAGAGTCATTGTAGTCTTCTTTTTAGCTTTGAAATCTCCGTCAGACAAGACACGATTAATTTGAGATTTTAGTGATGCTGGCATGCCAACCTCACAAGATTCGGGCACAGACTCGCTACCTTGATAGAGAGGTAAAACCAGAGTTCCATTTATATTTTCACTTGCACTTACATTCAGTTCCATAGGGTCACCGATTGGCCCGTATTCTTGATAGCATTTCAACTATCGTGTACTTTTGAATCACAATTGTCATCAGATTCTTCTTCTTTAGGTTTCAAAACAACCGCCAAGCCGATTATTGAAAGCACAGTTGTAAGAGAGTTAAAAATTCCATAGCCGACTAGAAAACCGGTCTCATCATCTTCAAAGTTTTCAGTAACCTGTACTTCTATTGACTCAGTAACCCACCTTGAGGCATTAATCACCCTTACTTGATAGTATAATTGCCACATTCCATCCTCGGAATAACTTAGATTAGAGGCGTCTAAATCAACAACTGTAGAGTTAGTGGCATTGACTGTGAAAGCAGATGAAGTCCAAGTTACCTCGCCACCGGTCTCGACAAATTGTAATGTAGCATTAATTGTTGATGCCTGACCAAGATTATCGACGGCGAGAGTCACCTCCTCATTTGAGATTTCAATAGATTGAACGTCCAACCTAGCTCGCCAGTACCAGACATTGCTGATTAGATATCTCATAACATCCATTTCCTCACCAAGTCGGTCATTTAGATTTTCAAATGACCCAGGGATGAATTGCTCATCATCGGTTTCAAATGTAAATGTAGGATAACCCATTACTCCATACCCATAATCTCTACTTGTTCCACAATTAGGATACAGGCCCTGATTCGCATTTTGAATAGGGATGCTAGAAACATTATCGTTAACATCATCTCTTATTTGATGGTATAATTCCCAGTCAGCAGGTTGTTCTGGCCACTTACCCCAAGGGTAGAGCATAATCCAAACACCCGTATGCATGGTGACATACAGGTCTGCATCAGGGACTTCTGTGTTCATATAAACTGAGTTTGCAGCAGTTTCAGCCTCACTAAATGCACTACTTCCTGGTTGTGTAGTAGGGCAGGTATTCCAAAAATGGTCATAGTTTCTGTTAAGATCGACTTGGTTGATGTTCCAACGCGTATCGATATCATTGCCATCTGGGTTTAGCATTATCAAAACATGAATTTCAGAATTTTGTAATACTTCTATAGCTTCTTGATTTCCTTCAGCCCAACCATTGATGTACCATTTAGCTGATAACCATGCCAATGCAGTGCCTAAGTATTCATTCCCATGGTGCCCTCCATCGATATACACGATTTCTTTTACGCCACCGTCAGGCTTTGTATCGTTTGACCAATCTGACAAACGTACTACCCACAATGATTTGCCTAATTCCGACTCCCCAACACTAACTAAATCGACAATTTCAGGGTAATCATCAGCCCATTCATTGACTTCAAGTGTTAGCGCCGCCCAAGTCATATGAACATGGCTATCAATAGGGTCTCCAGGCCACATCCCCTCTTCACTTGAATCGCTTTGTGCACTAGTTATTGGGATTGCTGCAAGCATCATACACAATACTAAACTTACTGCAACTCGCATGCGATCACCATAAATTATACATCTATGTGCATCAATTATCGAGCCTACCACTCTGAAGTAAATGCATTAGGATTTACAACTTTTTCAGACTCTCGTGTCCAAATAGTTCCAGCGTCTCCCCCGCCGTACAAGTCAGCAAACGGATCAATTTCAGCAGCCTTTCTATTACGTTGCATATATGCTTCAACACTTTCACGTAGATCTGGTTTAAACTTCCAATAGTGAATACGCCATTCACGCCCGTCCCATAGAGTGGTCTCTTCCGATTCGGTGGTAAGCAGGTTGTAATCTTGGAACATGTAGAACAAGTTTCTATCAGTGGGTTCCAAGGCATTATCAATAATTCTATTGTAAAAACCAAAGAAACCGAGAGCGTGTTCTGCCATCCCTTGAGCAACCTCATCTTCCATCTCTAAATCGATGTGTTGTTGAATGGCTTTCGTTAATTCTCTTAGTGTCATACCCATTTTGAAAACCCCCGCCCGCGCACTTAATGCCCGAGAACAGTAATTATATTGTACACCGACCCATATTAAATCATCGGTAAAATTAGCCATTTTCTACTACTATCTGGTAAATACACTACACAAAAAGACACCAAACCCTCAATACAGAATGAGCCTACCCGCGCCTGTGGCAGAGGAGTTTGTTGAAGGCAATTTTCTGGGGCTTCCAGAACAGGTCGGAACCCCCGACATTGTTATTTTACAATTGCCATATGAATTGACCACCTCTTATGGCCAAGGAACGGCATTAGGCCCATCAGCCTGCATAGAGGCTAGCGGTCAAGTAGAACTCTTCGACCCAATACTCGGCCAAGACCTACCAGCCGGCTATAATATCAAAACAGCGAGCCCATGGAATGGCGAAGGTGGTAATCTCAGAAAACAATTAGATGAGATATCGAACTACCTTTCACCATGGTATGACGGTAGTAAATTTCCGGTGATACTTGGCGGGGAGCACGGCATACTCCCTCCTATCATCCATGCTGCTGGCGCACATCCGTTGGTTAGAGCTGATTATTCTAGGCTTACAGTAGTACAGATCGATGCACATGCCGATTTACGAGAGGAACTAGACGACGAGCCTTTTTCACACGCCTGTGCAGCATCTAGGGCGATGGATTTAGGATTAAAACACCTTATCCAGGTTGGAATAAGGGCTTTCTCCAAACAAGAATATGAGAGAACACAAGCCGACGATAAAATAACGACTTTTTTCGCGTCAGAAATCCACAGATCTAATAGTTCAACATGGGGTGATTTGATTGAACAACTTGGTAAAATAGAGGGCCCAGTTCATTTAACGATTGATATAGATGGGTTGGATGGAAGTTTAGTCCCTGCAACAGGAACTCCTGTGCCGGGAGGACTGACGTTTTGGCAAGTGGTTGAAACAATTGAAGCACTATTTAGCGCTCCAAAAGCGACAGTAATCAGTATGGATGTAAATGAAATAGTTCCACAAAAAGGGACGCCTCTAACAGAGTTTACGGCAGCAATGCTAGCAACTAAGGGCATAATTCACCACATAAACGCTAGGAAAACAGGAACATGGCGACCGGTTAATAATGCCGAGATACAAGATGAAATCCCAGTTTTGGACACTTCTTATTTTGAAAAACTATGAATTTACATGGACATTGGCGGGGTGAAAATTATGTTAAACGCACACGGAAGCCACATTTTAGTTGACTATACGGGTTTTTTCCCAAATATCGAAAATCTTGGCGATGTAATACTTTCAATGATGGAAGATGCGATTGATAATAGTGACGCAAGAAGGGTTCATTCACATGTTGAAAACTTCGACGGCATAATTTCACCCCCAGGATTTGCGGCTGTTGTTTTACTTGATGAAAGTCATTTTTCAGCCCACTGTTATTCTGAAAAAGGCTGGTTAGCCATTGACTGCTTTACATGTGGCGACACAGATGCCGCATCAATTATAGACGGAATTCACTTACAACTAGTCGAACTTCATTCTTCTATTAAATTACAGAAGCGATCAACAAAAGAACGATTTTTGCATGAGGTGGAGTGAATGAAAATAAGAGAATTCGTAGACTCAAACTTTCTACATTTTAATGCAGGAGAGTTGAGGAAGTCATCGCAGTCTTTAACCGATTTCATTTCTCAAGGTGGTAAATTATTCATTACTCTTGCTGGCGCTATGAGTACGGCAAAACTCGGACGGACACTTGCTCCCTTGATTAGACAAGGCTTAGTAGCCGGAATTTCATGTACAGGGGCGAACCTTGAAGAAGACATATTTTTGTTAACCGCTTCTTCAAAGTATGAAATAATTGATGATTGGAGAAATCTTTCAGATGCCGATGACGAAAAGCTTCTACAGAAGAAGATGAATAGAGTAACAGATATTTGTATACCAGAGCAAGAGGCTATCAGGCAACTGGAAGATTCAATTTTGCCACTTTGGCAAGATTATTCACGAGATAACAAAAAAGCCCTTCCTCACGAATTTTTCTATCAAGTCCTCCGTTCAGAAACCTTGTCTTATGACGGTGATCCCGAAGATAGCTGGATGTTGGCTGCTGCAAAAAAGGATCTTCCATTATTCGTTCCCGGCTGGGAAGACTCAACCATGGGCAATATTTTCGCATCACATGTCATTGATTCAGGCATAAAAGTCGAAACAATACGTGGCGGAATAAGTTACATGACTGAACTATCTTCTTGGTATGAAGAACAAAAAACGCCCCTTGCGTTTTTTCAAATTGGTGGCGGCATTGCAGGCGATTTCCCAATTTGCGTAGTCCCAATGCTGAATCAAGACCTTGAAAGGGAAGTTCCATTGTGGTCTTGGTTTTGCCAGATTAGTGAATCAAGCCCCTCATACGGAGGATATTCGGGAGCTCCACCAAATGAGAAAATAACTTGGGGTAAACTCTCACCCGAAACGCCGAAATTTGTAATTGAAAGCGATGCAACAATAGTGGCGCCGCTAATTTTTGCTTATCTTCTAGATGTTTGAAACTTGGTTTCACTGTCTTTATCATATGGGTAAAATATATCACACAAGACACTATCGTTTAACCGTGGCACAAATATTTCAAATGGACGCATACCTTATTCAAACAAAATTTTGGAGAGTTCTCGGTGGAGCTTTTTGGTTCAAGGACTTAGAAGGCAATATCATAGCATATTCAAAACAAAAGCGTTTCAAACTGAAAGAAGATATAGTTCTGTATACTGATGAATCTTGCACTCAACCATTATTACAAATCAAGGCACGCTCGATGATTGACATCTGGGCAACATATGATGTAACAGACCCAAATACAGGGGAACATCTAGGTTCATTACAGCGCAAAGGATTGAAATCCATCTTTAGAGATTCTTGGAAGTTACTCGATGTCCAAGGCAATCAATATGGAGAATTACTTGAGGACAGCAATGCATTACTTCGAAGATTCATTCCATTTGGCGGACTAGTTCCTGCAAAATACCATTTTGAAATTCCAGGCAACAACGGAATAACTCTCCACCAACAATTTAATCCAATCATTAAGAAGTCCCTAATTACAATACCACCAGGCCATCCAATGGATAGAAGAATGGTTGTTGCAACAGCATTATTGAATTCAGCAATCGAAGGAAGACAAGGTTAAAATCAATCATCAATGGTTTGATTGCACAAAACCTTCCGCGTCTAATTATGGCACGGGTTTTAGTCGTAGGTGCGGGGCTTGCGGGTTTGAGCGCAGCCATAGATGCCTCAGCAAACGGCCACCACGTCGTAGTCCTTGAGAGGGGCAAAAATGTAGGAGGTAGGGGGACATCTCAAAACCAAGAAGGTTTTTCTTTATCTTTTGGCCCCCACCTACTCCACAAAAAAGGCCCATTGTGGCAACTATGTCGCCGACTTAGTAAACGTAAATCTCCAAGCGCGGCACTCCGTTTAGATAAAGTCGAAATACTCGGCCATGGTATTATTAGGCCTAAAGGAAACATTTCCAGAGTTATTGAGAATAGAAGGGCACTCAGAGCAAAAGACCACTCGAACCCTATCGTCCAAGGAGCATCGTTTTTGTCTAGTTGGGACTCTGGCACTACAGTAAGATTAGATGCCCTAAACAGGTCCAAACTTCATGTTTCTAATGAGGGGTGGATTGGGCTAGTGGGCAGAATTGCTGCTGCCTTAGATGAGATCGGAGTATTGATTGAGTGCGGAGTAAAAGTCGATACAATACACGATTATGGCGTTAAACTAAGTGACGGGAAAAAAGTTGAAGCCGACGTAGTGGTGCTTGCCTGTGGGTTAAAAACCTCAATACGGCTATTGAAAAACTTGGATGAAACAAAGGCTAAAGAAATTTTTTCAAATCGTTCTAAAATAACAGCTAGTATAATTGAAGTAGGACTTAACTCAAAACCTTTGCGTGAAAGACAAGCGATTATCGATACAAATAATAATTCGGCGATAATTGATTATATTGCAATCCAATCAAGACTATCTTCTCGCGGCTCCCACCTCTCGGCAATTACAGTTGGCGGCTTACCAGCTGATGTTGGCGAAACAAAGTTTGAATCTCCACAGGATAGAATTCAACATCTTGAAAATTTTCTAGATTCCCAAGCAGCCGGTTGGAGAGACCATATCGTGACCGATTTAAGACAAGAAAAGATAACAATTCACGAAAATCTTGGTGATGAAATCGATGGTTTTGCTTTCTCAGAAAGAGGAATAATAATGGCTGGCTCATGGGTTAAATCGGATTATATTTTGGCCGATGCTGCAGTTCACTCTGGAAGAATCGCTGGCAAGAATATCAACAAGGCCCAACGTTGAGATTTATTCACTGCCGGCATTTGGAGCAATTCATGCGAATAGTTTCATGGAACGTTAATGGTATTAGAGCGGCCATAAGGAAGGGTATTGACGGCTATTTTGATTCTATTAATGCAGACATCTGGATGCTTCAGGAAGTCAGGGCATTACCAGAACAATTACCAAAAGGCTGGGATTGGCCAGAAGGCCATTCTATTCACCTCCATCCAGCGGAGAAAAAAGGTTACTCCGGAGTAGCAACACTTTCTAAAGGTTCCATGGAAGTTTTACAAGTTGGTAAGAATGGTGTACAAGACCCAGATGATAGTGAAGGCAGGGTAATAGTTTCTAAACACGGTGAAATAACCTGTATTAACACTTACTTGCCGAGTGGCTCAAATAAAATCGAACGCCAAGAATTCAAAGAAGCATGGATGGAGGAGTGGCGACAATTCATACTACCTTACCTTGAGATGGAGAATCCAGTTGTTGTATGTGGGGACCTAAACATAGCCCACACCGAAGACGATATTTGGAATCCAAAGGGCAATGCAAAACAAAGTGGATTTCTGCCACACGAAAGAGAGTGGTTTAGTGGACTACTAAATGATGGATGGCATGATGCTTTTAGAGAATATGTGGGGGATGGAGTCAAAACCTATTCTTGGTGGTCCAACAGGGGTCAAGCTAGAGCAAAAGATAGAGGTTGGAGAATTGATTATTTTCTACTTAATCCGGCTGCTAGAAAAAAGATGAAAACAGTTTCAATAAAGCGTGAAGGTGGATTAGAAATTTCAGATCATGCACCGGTAATTCTAGATTTAGAAGACTAACTTGAATTTTCTTCGATATCAGCCAAAGCCACTAGTAAGTCATCTACTCTGTCTCTTAGCGTCTGTATTGAAGAATCTTCAACCGTGATAATCAAGGTTGCTTGTTCTCCGTTTTCGGTAAGTTTAGCAGAGCAACCTGGCCTTGATGCAGCAGCAAGAAAAGTGGTGGCCAATGAACTAGCCCCCGACCATTCGATGGTTGCTTGATATGACTCGACCATGAACATTCCAAGGGGTGGGCTGATATGAGGATGACTCTTGGACAAATCATGGCGAAGCAAGAGCACTTCGAAGTTCTTGCTGGTGCCGGTGGTGTGGCTCTTGGAGAAGCTAGAACCAACCATGAAGGCAGGAAAGCGATTCTATTGGTTCGTGGTAGCGACGATGTTTCAGAATTTTGTGGTCTTGTAAGTACGATGGGGATCGAAATAGTAGAGACGTTAAATCAACCAGGACAAATTGACCCCAGAGGCTATTTTGGAAGAGGTAGACTGCAAGATGTTGGAGACGAGATTAAGACAAAAACAACAAATCACCCATGGGATAAAGTCGATTTGGTTTTAATTCATACCAACGCGACGCCACGCCAAATAGTTACAATCAGTGATACAGTTCAAGTCGAAGTATGGGACAGAGTTAGATTATTATTGTCATTATTCACCTCTCATGCCAATTCTTTAGAGGCTAGAACTCAGGTTAGAATTGCTAGATTACTTTCCGACAGAACAGTCCTTCGTGAAGTTGCAAACCAGACAACAACAGGCGAAAGAGCAGGCTTTGGTGGGGGTGGAGTGACCGCATTACAAGCAATTCTTGCTAATGTAAATAGGGAGTTAACCTCCCTGCGTAAGAGACAAAGGAAGCATGCTAATGCACAAGCTGAGAGACGTAAACAAAGGACCCGTAGCGGTGCTATGACGGTTGGTTTAGCAGGATATACAAATGCGGGGAAGTCTAGTCTTTTCTTGAAATTATCTGGCAAAGATGTGCTGGTAGAGGATAAATTATTTTCCACATTGGAAACAACTGTTGGTAGAATGGCAGCAAGCCCGAGAGTTCTTCTTGCCGATACAATAGGGTTTATCGATCAATTACCAAATTCAACATTAGATGCATTTAGAGCAACACTTGCTGAAGCTTTGGAATGTGACTTGCTCTTATTACTTGTAGATGCAAGCGACGAAACCTCCGAATTAGAACGAAAACTTTCCACATCTCGTAATGAAATTTTTTCTAGGTATCTTAGCAATGAAGAAGAAATAACCAATAATGTTCTAACTGAAAAATCACTACTAGTAGTGCTGACGAAAGTAGAACTAGTCGAGAATGAATCACTACAAGAAAAAACAGAACTGATAACAGAATTAGGCTTTTCTAGACCAATGCCTATCTCTTCATTCTCTGAACAAGGCCTAGACGAATTACAAGACACTATATTAATGCGATTATTTGGACCTCCAGTTGATTTGATTTTACATCCAAGTTTAACTGGACGAGCAATTGAAGGTTTTGTTTCAGATGTCTATGAGGCAGGCTTGGTTACAGATAAGCAGGACAATGAAGACGGCACAGTAAGTATCCAAGTCTGGATACAATCTCAATCATTATCGAAATTATTGGCGCACTCCAAGGGCCGCATTGAAGTCAAGTAGGATGGCGTTTAAGCATGGTTATGGGCGCAGATAGTAATGACCAGGCCCAAGAGTTAGATTATATCGATGAAATGACATCTAAAAGTAATACTAATCAGAATATAATGTTCGCATCTTCAGAAGCAAAACTAACAATTGAGCAAAAGAATATGCCGCCTATAGGTAATGCTACAGGTATTTTTGTAATCATTATAGCACTACTTGGGTTGATAAACGGCCTCGATTATACTTCTCCACAGTCCGGCTTAGTGAGGCCAGACGAATTCGTATTCAGTATGGCACAAAATGCACCAGAAGATAGCGCCACATTCAAAGGGCACGTCTACGACCATGAAGGAAATGGCTTGAATAATTCTACAGTGTATGTCTCTTGGCTGGAATACAATGTTTGGAATTCTAGCGAATTGAATACAGACTCGGAAGGATATTTTGAATTTGAGAAATTGGACCCTGGCATGGTTAGGGTTGATATTATCGTTACTAGGGATGGACATCGTGATGTTTTTTCCAATAGAGTACTTCTATCGCCACCGGCACTGTTTGAACCAATTGGATTTACTACAATAGATTTTGATGTACCGTCGCAAGAAGAATTTGCTAGCCAGGAATGTAATAATGGGGCCGATGAATGCGAAATACGCGAAATCGACAGAACGCCAGAACAACTAGACCACCCTCTAATGGACCCAGGGGCGGCAACCTTGTACACAACCGTGGGGATCGCCTTCATTTCTTTGGCATTGATGTCTATTGGATTCACAATATGGGCTATGAAATCCGGCTCTGTTGCTTTACTTAGAACCGGTGCAGCATTGTCATTTTTTACTATGGGGCATTATTATTCGGCCTGTCTCTTTGGTCTGGTAGCATTTGTCCTAACTTATTCTATTAAGAAACCGAAGATAATTTTGGAATAAATATAGTATGGTTATAATTGGCATATTTGATGCAAAACAAGCGTCTCTATTATGACTGAGAGCCAATCATGGTACAATATGGACTTGTTAGGGGCGTGTTGGATGATTCGCTCACTTGAGCAATCCGTCTCTTCAGTTTCTTTCGACGGACAAAATAATCTCGTCGCAGGAGGGTGGGACGGACAAATAAGAAAATGGAATTCAGATGGAGACTTATTGTGGTCAGAAAATTTACCAGATAGAATTAGTGAAATAATATTTCATGAAGATCAGATCATCGTAACATCCGGACTTCACATAGTCGTATTAAATTCTAAAAATGGGCAAATTAACTGGCAACATCCTTTGGAGGGTAGCGCCGACTCAGCAATAGTTGAAAATGATGAAATTTATGTTACATCTTCAGTTTATGATATTGAACACAATGATTTCTTAGAATCAGCAATTTGGAAATTTTCTCTACAGGGTGAACAAATATGGATTATTCGAATGGATGAACGACCGTGGTTTATTCTTTCACATCAAGCGAGGGTCATAGTCGGCTTAGGAAGGCCAAAGTCTGGCTGGGGGGAGGTCATTGCAAAAGGAGAGATTATCAATCATCAATTAGATACTTCATCCCCCATAATGTGTGGAACTAAAAACGCAAAAGAAGTGTTATTTGGCCACGCAGATGGAACAATTAGTACGATGAAATCTACAGAAAATAAATTTCTACAATCGATAGAAACATTGCAGGCAACGGAGATTACTAGGATTTCTTCTTTAGAAGGCGGCATGCTAATTTCTACTGATAAATCTAGTCAAGAGATTTGGAGTGCTAATGGCCCGCCAATCAGTACACAAGCAATTGGCTTTATCGTGGGGGAAAACAAAACGCATTGGGCAACTAGGTGGAGTGGAATTGAAGGCAGTCTAGAAGTCAGAAATTTAGCTGATGGCAGCCTGATAACTGATTCTAAAATCCCTCAAACCAGGACTATTTTTAGTAATGATACAAGAGTTGTTATCGGTTCAGAGGATGGTAAAATTCATGTCTGGGAGAAAGATATGTTCAGCCGTAGATTTCAATCGAGTGGTGAAGAAGTCGCCGAATCTACATCTAAAAGAGATGCACTAAAGGAGAAATTAAGGGCGCTTAGGAATAAGTAGTTATTCCACGATTTGTTCTTCTAATTTTAGGAATTTCAGAATCTTACGCATCCAAGATAATTTTTGTATTTTTGTCTCTTGATTAGTAACGCCAGACCAAATACCGACTCGATCTATTGAGAATCCAATCAAACTGATATTATGCACTTCTACTCCAGCCCATAGAGCAAAACACACAGCGCGGTCGCCATCGGTGAAACCACCAAAATTATGCATTCCTTCGATATTTTGGTTTGTTTGATGTGAAAGAATCATTTTAGGAGGGGTGGTATAATTACTCCAATTTTTTATTATTTCTTGCCATCTAGAAAGATTATCGCCGTGAGCGTGGATGACGAATTTTTGATTTTTAGAGGCTGCAAAATCAATGTGTTCGCCACCATCTAAGTCGCTAATTATACAAGTTAATTTATCAAAATTCATTATTGCGCCTACAGAGCCATCCGCAGCAATCATCGCAGTATTTTCTAATTCTAAATTTTCGAGTTCTTTCTTTTCAACCGCAGCACCGATAATAATTACTCTATCACTACCTCTCAATTCTTTACATATATCTTGTAAGCATCTATTTCTCGAATTCAAATTCCAACTTTCAAGGCCGTATGGGGCATCTTTACTGAATATTTCACTCATGGATTTTGCACTATCTAAATCATCCGAGTAATCCCAATTAAACGATTCTCTTACTTCATCTTGAAATCCAATAAGGCGCTGTAAACGACCCTCTTGCATAGACAGGCCAAGTCCCACTACATCATCAACACATCCACATGAAGGAGTTCATATGCTGTTGACCATGTGGATATTACATGCCCGTTCCTCGTGACCCGCCATCGTTAAGCGATGAAGTCACGTTATCTCGTTATCCTTTCTTGCCTCAAGCAGCAGAATGGATTAGAAACATGGCTCAAAAACACGATATAAACTTGGAGGAATTACTCGATGGAGAATGGATGGAAAAAGCAAGACAAAGAGCAAGAATTCGCTTGATCGACTCTGTTCAGTCAAAAGAAGGAGTGGAAATAGTCGGAGGCGATATACATACCGAAGAGGGGCGTTTGATTGAAGCCTTCTCATTTTATTATGCTAGATTAGTAGTCTGCGCTTCTGAAGACGAACGATTGATTGCAAGATGGTCACAGGCAGAAGCAGCAAGAGCTGAACAGATTCTCTCTAAGGATATCAAAAACCTAGAAACCATAGCGAAAACCTACATCACGGGGATAAAATTTGAAGATAAGCAAGATGAGAACTATGATTTTTCAAGTAATTCTATGGTGATGCAAAATCTCAAACAGAAGCAAGAAGGTAAAGTTTGGAAAATAAATATGGTCGACTTTATTGAAATCTGTCCAAAAATCACGGGTAGTAGGTGGAGACTTGCCAATAATGATATCCAAAATGGCTGGATTACATTGTTTGAAGAGCAACAATACTCATCTTCTGGAAAACTATCAAGGCTGTTACGTGAGCGAATAAAAGCATCGATAGAAGCAGAAGCACTAGATAAAATGGCCGAAGTGACTACAGACCTAGCAATTCGTCTTGCTGAACCAGTAGGAATGGTTCGTAATTTAATGGCAAACAAAGCCAGTGAAGCAATAGCACTTGTCGGGGCACACGAATCTGATTGGCCCCCCTGCATGGTGAAAGTCGTCTCAGATTTAGACCAAGGCGTGAATGTAAATCATTTTGGAAGAGTTTTCCTTGGAGCGATGGCAGCAACGCTTGCACTGCCTAGGGAGTCATGTGTTAGCTTCTTTAGCGGTGCACCAGATTTCAATGAAGGGACAACAACTTACCAAGTAAACCATCTTTACGACAATGCATACACTCCTGCTAAATGTAGCAGTTTGAAAGTAAACCATAACTGTCCAGTATTACCTGGCGATGACCGATTATGCGATCAACCATGGCTTGACCATCCATTGAAATATATTAGAGCAACACAACGTTGGAAGGCTAAAAATAAGGCTGCTGAAGAAAAATATGAAGTGGAAACCTCCAAAGAAGAGAGTAAATCAGTCACCGAAGAAAAAGACTGAGAAAATCTTCATTTTTCAAGGGGTTTCGCGCGAAGGCTTTGAAATGTAGGACGATTTAGCATGAACATCAAACGGTGAATCTACATGACGCGAACCCTTGTTTTGACTGTTGACCGAGATAATGATCTCGGTATTAAGACAGCTATTAGAGGCCCTGTTGTTGGACGACGCCAAGTTTTAACTGCAGCCTTGAAACTGGGAATTGCTGACCCTGAGGAGAGCGATACTAATGCGATACTTGGGGCACTATCTCAGCACGACAATCTAGGCGAGACTTCAGCAGAAGACGATGAAGTTGAAATAGCGATTTTAACCGGTGACGAGAAAGTAGGTATCCGTTCCGACAGAGCCATTGCTGCTCAATTGGAAGAAGTAGTTGCAGCTTTTCAACCAGATAAAGCAATTTTAGTAACAGATGGCGCTGAAGACGAATCCGTTCTTCCAATCCTTCAGTCTCAAGTCAGAATTGACCATGTTGAAAAGATTATTGTTAAGCAATCAAAAGGCATCGAAGGGACTTATTACTATATTGTGAAAGCACTTGAAGACCCTAAATGGCGTGCAAAAATAATGATTCCATTCGGTTTGGTATTGGCTATCCTTGGTCTTGGAATAATGCTACCTCAAGAGATAGGAGGGGTAGTCATAGGTGCACTTCCTCTTGTCACTGGATTGTATATATTTAGTAAAGGTGCTGGAATTGAAACTACCGTTAATAGAGTTATTCAAGAGATGAGAGATAACGCAGATGCTGCAATGTTTTCCTCGCTACTCTGGACAGCCACTCTATTCAGCGCTATATTTGCAGTAGCGGAAGGATATCGGGCCTATGATGACTTAGTTTCAACAGTAGAAGCCTCGATTTTATGGCTCGAAGTAGTTCACTCAGCTCTCGCTTGGATGGTTATTGCGTTTTTGACATCTACAGCTGGATTTATGTTTTTAAGATTGAGAAGAGGTTCTTTTTCAGGCCGTTTGATAGTTCTTGGAATATTTGGAATGGTCGTTTACTCATTCGTTAATGCCGCTCTTATTATTTCTACAGATGTTCTCAAAGGAGACTCATATGAGTTTAGTGTTTCACAGATTTTAACAGATCTTGGATACCCATTGATTTGGGTAGTTGTATTGTGGATGGCAACAACCATCAAGAGTACATTACAAGCAAAACAAGCCCAATCAGACAGGTATTGGGGGATCTAAGTTCAGATTATGAACTTAGGAATATGCTTAGCCATAGTTTTATGCTCTACTACGCCAACTAGTACTCCTTGGTCGTTGATTACGCCAATTTGATTTAAATCATGAGTCAGCATCAATGCACCTGCCTTTAGAAGAGGGGTTTCACTTCTTACAGTAAGTGGGGGTAGATTCACTAATTGTTGCGCTGGAATACTTTGCATCCATGCTACTGAACGCTCAACATTTTTCTTTGCGATTAACTTCAAGACATCGACAGCATGAATTCTACCGGTAGGCACTCCTTCGCTGTTTACGACGAAGACGTGGTCCCAATCATTTTCCGTTAAATCTTCTATTACATCAGCAACAGAATCTCTAGAAAATACCCAATGAGCCTTGGACATTGTTTCTCTACAGGTCAAAGTTCTTACGACCCTAGAACGCTCTTGTGTATTCATTTGCTGAAGTTTTTCACGCGTAAATTTTTTCACCCTAGATTTACTCATTGATAACCCTCCTCATTTCCCCTCCCGACGCCAACCTCTTTTGAACTCTTTGCCGCCAAATATATACAATAATACGGATTTATCGGTCATAAAACCTAGTGAACACCGAAGGTCAATGCTCAAAACCTAATCGCGTATAGGGCCAACTATGATGACTTTAGAAGCAAGTGATATGGCATTATTACGCTCTCTTTCAGGTTATGAACTCTCGCTCGAGATAGCAAAAATGTCAACTAAATATGGGATACCAGAGAATAATATAATGGCAATGCTTTCCATAAAAGATTCACCAGGGTATTCTCCAACAGGAGACTACGACCCTTCTCCTCAAGCGATCTCTAATGCGCCCGTAGTGGATAATAATTACAAGGATTACACCTCTTCAGCACAAACAATAGATAAATCGAGATTTCGTTTTGAGTATGATCCAACACCGGGTGTATCTCAACGAAGACAAAATGTAGACCAAGCAATAATGTGCCCAGGGTGCGGTGTTGCTTTGGGCATTCCGGCTGTTAGGCCAATCAAAGTGACCTGTCCTCAATGTATGCAAGAAACAACATTTTCTTCTTGAGTGTCGTTTTAAGAACTACAACTTTTTGGCAATTAACATGCAAGCCGAGAATCCCAATTTATGGCAATACACGCCTGCTAATTCTCCTTTACCATTGCCAGATGGCGGCGTTATTGTGACCAAGAACGCAATTCATTATCTGACATTAGATGGCGATAAAGAGGAATCTGGAGGGCCCCTTAATTTGCAAGAAATACAGCAATATTGTTCAAATTTCACCACCGAAGGTAAATCCATCGACTCAATATTGTCTCAGGAAAACTCCGAACTATTACAAGACAGAAAACCGTTTCTTCTTCTCGGTGAATTGGCCAACCCCTTCCAATTGAATCGATTGAATATTGGACCAATGCCCATTTTTACTATAAGATTAGAAAATCTATGTCGCACGTATGCAGATGGATTAGATAACAGAATGATAAATCCTGGAATCCATCATATGACATTGGCTAGAAGTAAAGGTTGGTGGGAAAAAACCCACATGGCAATGGCTACAATTGGACAAATGAAGAGTATGATTACTTGGCTTAATAATGGGCGTAGATCGGGTGATTGGAAGCCGGTAAAGCCAGCAGAAGGATTGATACGCTTCGAGAATAATTCTCAAATCCGGTCACCTTCAATGGATATGATACACTGGGACGGAACTTCTGAGACCGTAAATCAAGACCCCCCACAACCGACAGGCCCATCAATCGAATTAAAACAAATTATGACGCCAATTCACACTAAGTGGGGATGCTATGACAGTAGGGGCAAGATAATCAGATGTACTCTTGTTGGACAGAGGGATTTTCACACCAATTATTTCCGTCGCGGTTCTTCTAAAAAGTGGCAAGATATTTTGAAAATAGAATGATAAATCGGGCCCCCACGGATGTCCCATGCTTTGTTGATATAGTTTAATCAACAAATATAACATGATAGATATGAGAGGAAAAGGGTCCCAGAAACAAGCTAGATTAGAGAGACTGAAAGAGGAGATTATCGAATATGTGGCGATCTTCCCGAATTGTTCAGCAGCCGATATTGTGCACCACCTTTCCAACGAGAGGCGAATGAGAAATCATGGCTTAACCACAAGGAAGGTCGGACTTTTCATACCTAGATACCTTTCAGAGATGGTCGGTTTTCGATTAGATAACACTACTGGGAAGAGACTTTACCATCTAGCCTACTAAATTTAACGGCAACTTCATGCGATATTGCATCTTGGCAAGATGTATGGAGTGGCCTAGTTATACACACATATCTTCACTATTTCCTAGTTTTGAGAATACCAAAACAGGTGCTACTCCTCATTTTATTGACGGAGAACCGGTTTGGAATATTTTAAATCCAAACTCTAATAACTCTCTCAAATCACAATTATTAGATTTAGTTAATTCGAGAACCGGGGACAACCAGAATAACCATCGGACAGGAATAACAATTGATGAAACTAAAGGCCCAGTCGTGATAGAAGATTCTGCTAAAATTGAACCATCAACACATCTCATTGGGCCATGTTATGTTGGCGAAAATGTACAAATACGACACGGTGCATACATTAGAGAGAATTCTTGGATATGCTCAGATGCAGTAGTTGGTCACTGCAGCGAAGTAAAACATTCAATTCTTTTACCGGGTTCTAAAGCTCCACATTTCAATTATGTCGGAGATTCCATACTTGGAAAAGGAGTAAATCTTGGTGCAGGCGTCAAACTTAGCAATCTAAGAAACGATGGAACAGAAGTATTCCTCAGAATAGAAGGCACAAGAGTTGCTAGCGGCCTTAGAAAATTTGGCGCAATCCTTGGAGAGAATTCTCAGTTAGGGTGTAATACTGTTACTAACCCAGGAACAGTCTTAGGGGCCAATAGTGTAGTTTGGCCAAATACTACAGTGACTGGAGTTCACTCGGAACAGTCAATTCACAGGTGAATTGGATGACTTTGAATCTATTTGGAACAGATGGAATTCGTGGATTAGTAAATACGGGTTTATTCAGTGAACAAGAAGCCATAGAAAATTTACATCTCAAGAGAGAAGTTTCACCTGCGCTGATGCGTTTGATAGGAGAGGTGCTCGGTAGAATTCATGATATTCTACCAGGGACAGGAAATCAAATAGTTGTGGGATGGGACGAAAGACCTGACAACAAATTACTTGCGCAGTACCTAACTTTGGGGCTTCAGATATCAGGATGTAAAGTCATTCATTTGGGGATTTGCGCAACTCCTACGCTTCATTATGCGACTCTCAAAACAGCATCTAGAATCGGATGTATGATTACTGCGAGCCACAATCCAGTGACCGATTCCGGTCTCAAAATATTCGATGCCTTGGGATTTAAAACAACACCGAATTTAGAAAAAGAGATATCGGAATTAGCTGAGCAATTGTCTCAAGAAGAACGTGAGATAGATAAAATCGAACACGATAAACTGGTAAAATCAAGTATCGATTATTCTCAAACAGATTGGGCCAAGGATTTACACATTAATTGGTTGAACAACAGGCTTGAAAATTTCACA
>Ga0315315_10001242_pt1 | contig 23219 bp, 19 predicted proteins | sample M140m3416metaG_FD_203699 | JGI IMG/M metagenome (GOLD analysis project Ga0315315, IMG submission 203699) | Ammonia-oxidizing marine archaeal communities from Monterey Bay, California, United States - M1 40m 3416 | ecosystem: Environmental > Aquatic > Marine > Intertidal zone | place: USA...
GATGCGATTGACGATGACCCGCGAAGTCAGTGGATTGGTTGGATCGTTTACCAGTTCTGCCAGTTGAAGTCGGCCACTGCCTTTTTTAATCGCAAGTGGTTTGTCACCCGAGATTGCAGTGAGGAAGTGCCGGGGCTCAATCTGTCCGGGTTTTGCTGAGTTACCACGAATCAGAATACGATCGTCTTCTCCGGTTCCGTCCATCATCGATAGGGCGAGACGTGATGTACGGACAATCTGAGAAGCGAGTTGTTCTCGTTCGCCTTTCCATGAAGAAGCGATGTCGCGGGGCGAGAGGTCAGTTTCAGTCTGGGTGTCGTTATTCAGTATGGCTTCGGCTGTCTTTGCGTACTCTTCATATTTTCGGTTGCCCTCATTTATTCGTTCTTCGAATGTGGCTAATTCATTCTTGGAGAGCCCTTGGACAGCAAGGCGAACAGCTATCTGCTTATTTGCCTCAGGTATGAATTCCAGGTGGACGCGATGACCCACGTATCGGTCGAGGTTCAGCCGCACCCATCGCTGACCCTTCTTGAAACGAACAACAGTCTTTTGATGGAGTGGCCCGGCAACCAGACGATGCGAGTCGACGCAGGCAAGAATGTGTCCCGCGCCATCAACCAGGCAATGAACATCACCATCTTTTAATTCAAAGGTTGGTGAGCGAAGCGTTCTGCCGCTCTTCGGAATTTTTGTGAGCACGCTTTGGTTTTGGATAGACCCTTCTGTTATCGATTCGAGGCCATTCCAGACTGGATCATTAACTGCGGCGTCAAACGTACTGATTAGCAGGTGGCCAGTGTCACTGTCGAGGTATGGCTCCCCTGCTCTTCTTGGAGATAAGCCAAAGATAAATCCATCTTGAAGAAAGTCATCGTGGGAAAGATTGGAGTAATCAAAGAGTACGGAATCTTCCTGTATTGAATCTTCAGTCAGTTTTGGTGCACCGTCCGGGGACGGAATGTCATGTCCCTCAAGCAGGTTCCGAATTTGGCGTTGGTGGGTGGTGTTAATTTCAGCCAGTTCAATCGCAGTTTCCCGGTTTTGCTCCATGGATTCGAAGCGAACCTGCCGGTAATCACTGCTTTGTAAAAAACCGCTGAGTGAATAGTAATCAGCTGTCGATATGGCGTCGTATTTGTGGTCATGGCAACGCGCGCATGCGACGGTTACACCAAGAAATGTCTTTGAGAACACATCGATCATGTTGTCAAAACGATCTGCCTCATCTTTTCGAATATCGACTGGTGAATGAACCCATTCGCCTAAAAACCAGAATCCTGTTCCAAGGACGGATTCATTGAAGTGTTCCTCTGGATTCAGTCTGGGGTTTGCGAGGAGATCACCAGCAATGTGTTCGCGGACGAATTGGTCGTATGGAATGTCAGCATTGAGTGCTCGAATGACATAGTCGCGGTATTGAAATGCATTGGGCGTGTCATTGTCGAATTCATGTCCTCGTGATTCTGCGTAACGGACAATGTCAAGCCAGTGCCGTCCCCATCGCTCGCCAAAGTGTGGGGATTCAAGGAGTTGATTGACAACGTGTTCGGTTGCCTGCGGGTTTTTATTTTGGATAAATGCTTTGACTTCATCTGTCGTTGGAGGCAGGCCAATCAAATCAAAATACAGGCGTCGAAGAATCGCTGTTTGTTCAGCGTCTTGAGATGGTTTGATGTGGGCCTGCTCAAGTTGTGAAAGAATAAAAAGATCAATGTCATTATTTGGCCATTCAATATTTTGAACTGTCGGTGGATCTAATGTGGCCATGGGCTGCCATGCCCAGAAGTTTGTTTTTCGCTTTTCAAGGTCGAAGTCATCTTGAGTTGAATGTGCGACAGGTGCTGGTTCATCTGGCCAGGGAGCACCTATCTCAATCCAGCGAACGAGTGTTTGGATGTCCTGGTCGCTGAGTTTGCCCTTCGGAGGCATTTCGTATGAATCATAATGCACGGCATCGATAAGTAGGCTTTCGTGTGCATCGCCGGGAACTATGGCAGCTCCAGAATCACCACCGTGTAAGTGAGATGCTCGGCTATCTAGAAGGAGGTTTGCTTCCACACGCTTTGATTGAGTGCTGTGGCACTCGTAGCAATGCTGCGCCAAGAGCGGTCGCACTTCTCGCTCAAAAAACTCGAAGTGCTCCGCTGCAGTTGGTTGCTCGTCTGCTTGCGTTGTAGTGCTCGCGAGGTACACCATACTGTAGATCAGGAAAACGTGTAGTAATAGTCGCATATCAGACTTCACAATTGTGACGGCACATTTTCGGATAATGATCTGCAACCCGTTGGGCGTACGACAGGTACTGGAAACCAGCGGGTATGGGAACAGCCGTTGACCGTTGCGATTCTAGCAATTTCGTTCCGGCAGGGCTTGTCAAACTAATGTTCCATGGCTCTAACGTATTACGACACGCGATTTATGGACACTTTCACTGAGCAAAATAGATGGGGCGTGCTGAACGTCGTCTGGTCTCGATTCCAGTTCGTTGAACACTGGGCTTAGGTTATGGATCTAAATAGGTGGTGGCTGGAGGTGCGAAGCTGATGAGAATCGAGGAAACGGCACTGCGACCCGAGGCATGGGGCTGGCATTTACTTGGGCTGATCAATCCCCTTGTAGTGATTGCCGGAAATCTTCTTGGAGGTCCGTTTGTAGCAGCCGGTGTGATTTACATGCTCGGCATTGGTCCGTTCCTCGACTTTTTTTTAGGCACAAGTATTCGTCATCGGCCGGCACGTGAATCTGGGCGACCTTTTGAAGTCATGTTGTACGCACACGCGTTTCTTCAGTTGATTGCTGTGTGTACTCTTTTGCAACTTGCAAGCAGTAGGGTGCCGCTGTGGATTGTGTTCGTCGCTGCAGTGAGTACGGGTATTAATTCAGGAGCCTCAGGGCTAATCGTTGCTCATGAACTTGGACATCGACGCAAAAAAACATTTCCTTGGTGGATTTCACAACTAAATCTCGCATCAGTCCTTTATCTTCATTTTACAACTGAACATAACCAAACGCACCACAAACATGTGGCCACTACAGCTGACCCAGCAACAGCACGCTACGGTGAGTCGGTCTGGTGGTTCATAGCAAGAACCGTACCAGGACAGTTCATTGACGCCTGGCAAATACACGCGAGGCGGGGTCGCTTGCTGCTGATGAATCCAGTTGCTTGGGGTGCTGTGTTTGAAATGCTTCTCTTAGTGAGCATTGCTGTAGCCGTTGGCATGCTTTCAGCGTGTGCGTTTCTGGTGCAGGCTGCCGTTGCGGTTTTTCTGCTTGAATACATTAACTACTTGCGGCATTACGGGCTTCAGCGAGAAACTGGTGCCCGTCAGACTGCCGCACATTCGTGGCAGTCTGAACATCGCTGGTCGCGATGGACACTGCTGGAGTTAACACGGCATCCGGCTCATCATCTTGAGTCAGGGAAGCCCTTCTGGAAACTCAAGCCTCACGATGATGCACCGGAATTGCCGTCAGGGTACTACGGTTGTTTCTGGGTTGCGTTGATACCGCCCCTGTGGCGACGGCTGATTCATCCGAGGATGCCCTCAGTAAATGTGCCGGGTGCTCGCCGGAAGCCTGCATAGGGATGGGCTGGATAGGGCCGAACTAAAGAGAGCTAGGCGTTATAAGGTTGGGCATTTGTGCACCACTTTGAGACGATGCGTGATGGTGGAACCGTATTGGCGGGCAGGTCATAGAATGAATGGGCAGGACATAAGTAAGCAGGCTTGAAACAAGCTTTGCTTAAAATGGAACGTCATCGTCGGCAGCTTCTGCGAGCACGTCATCGATGTCAGGTGGTGCCCCGGAAGAGTCGGATGAACTGCCTGTAATGACTCGGAATGACATCGCTTCTGCAGAAAGAAAATATTTTGGATCGCTTGATTCATCACGCTGCCAGCGCCGTCCACTGAGGCGGTAGGACACCTCAATTTCATCACCAAGATGTAAGTCATCAACTGAATCACACGCATCTTTCAGAAACTCAACTGGTATGTAATTCGTAAATCCACTGCCCTTGTTCTGTTCAAGAACCACAAGTCGTTTTCGGAAACCTTTTTGTCCGTATGTCTTCGTTTCTTCAATAAGATGAATAGTTCCTTTGACTGAGGCGTCACTCATTTTTATGGCTCCTGGTGCGTTCTAGTTGTCAGCCCGGTTCTTTCGGCAGAAACGAATGCTCAAACATGTGTTTCTCTCAATTATGTGTTTCTATAGTGTACCGAATTCAGGCAGATGAGACGGAAAGTGATCGTTTTTCAGAAACAAAAAGGGCTCTCGTTCTGCGGTTGCAGGTTTTGGTGCATGTTGTCCTACGGTGGCGAGAAATGATCTGTAAACGGATTGTAAGGAATTGTAATTTCAGCTCTGACGAGGCTGGTGCAACGCTTGAGCGGTCTGCTAGTCTTCTGGGATGAAGAAGAGCCAACAAGGAAAGCCGGGTCAGCCTGACGAGAGTCAATCGCACGTGCGTTCGGTTAAGAATGGTCAGCCGACTCGAATCGTTGGGTTTGACCCAGGGCTTAATATTACTGGCTACGGTGTGATTGAGGTGCTCCCGAATCAGCAGGTGCAGCTCGTTGAGGCCGGTACTATCCGGCCGAAAAGTAAAGATGAGATTCAAGATCGCCTTCATGTAATTCACTCAGGTGTCCGGGAAATAATTGAGACATTCGCTCCGCAGTCGATGGCAATTGAGCAACTCTTTGTACATGTCCGTTTTCCCAAAACAGCAATTCTTATGGGGCACGCCCGGGGTGTAATCTGTCTTGCTGCTGCACAAGCGGGAATTGAACTCCACCATTATTTGCCGAATCGAGTAAAAAGCATGCTGACAGGAAGTGGTCATGCGGGAAAAGAACAGATGCAACTGGCTGTTCAGCGAGAGTTACGATTAAAGACTCGTCCTGAACCAGCCGATGCTGCTGATGCACTCGCAATAGCGCTCGCAGACTTTTACCTGAGGCTTCGTGCATTACCAGGAGCACAGGCCCAGTTTCGAGACAATACATAAGCATTGCTGGAATACTCTGAAAGGCCAAGATCGTATGAATGTCATAGAATGCTTTGTTGTTGCTTGGGGAATGAAAAAATGATTCGCAAAATTTCGGGCAGTCTTGAGCGTGTAGAGCCAACAGCTATTGAATTGGCAGTGGGCGATATTGTGCATGAAGTGCTTGTTCCAGAAATGGTGAGAAGGCAACTTCAGCCCAAGCTTGGTAAAGATATTTCGCTGTATACGCTTGAGTATCTCGAGGGTAATCCGACACGAGGTAATCTTGTACCTCGTATAGTTGGGTTTCTTTCTGAGGTAGAGCGAGAATTTTTTGAGCTGTTCTGTGAAGTTGACGGGGTTGGGGTTCGCAAAGCGTTGCGAGCTATGGTCCGCCCCGTTGGTGAGGTGGCCACCGCCATTGAGGAGCAGGACACTAGTGCCTTGTCAAAGTTGCCTGGTGTTGGTGCCGCAACGGCTGAGCGCATCATTGCGAAGCTTCGAAGAAAAATGCCAAAGTTTGCCCTTCTTGTCGCCAAGGATTCACCTGCTGGCGAAACGGCCGGCAGTGATGTGCTCACGGAAACGGCTGATGTATTGCGAAGTCTTGGTCATTCTGAGGCGGATGCACGCAGGCTTGTCGATGGGCTGCGGGACAACAGCCGGAAAATTAACGATGTTCAGGCTGCGCTGGAATTGATTTACAGACAGACGCATGCAAAGAAGTAATACTTTTGTTTTGAAAGCCCTTGTCTCCTGCGAGGGTGGTTCAGTTTGAGGAGGCTTTTGTGAGTGAATTTCGAGAACCATCGGTCGAATCCTTTGATGATTCGCAGCCCGAGGATCGTGTTCTGCGCCCACAGCGTCTCGAGGAAATGGTTGGGCAGCAAGATGTTCATGAACGACTTGCTATTGCGATCGACGCCGCTCGGAAAAGATCAGAGCCGTTAGGGCATATCCTACTTGATGGACCGCCGGGATTGGGGAAAACTACATTCGCAACATGTATACCGAGAGAACTTGGGACGACGTTACAGATTGCGAGTGGTGCTGCGCTCGCTGCTCCAAAAGATCTGCTGCCTTATCTCACAAATGCCGGTGAAGGTTCGGTTTTGTTTATTGATGAGATCCATCGGCTTCCAATTGCCGTGGAAGAGTTCATGTATCCGGCTATGGAGGATTTCCGGATCGATATCACTCTTGGCGACGGAATGAGCGCACGAACTATTAATATGCCACTCCAGCCGTTTACTCTTGTTGGTGCGACAACTCGGGCAGGGTTGATTTCCGCGCCGCTTCGAGATCGCTTTGTTGTTCGGGAGCATCTTGACTATTACACCGTGCCTGAACTAGCGAAGATTATTTTCCGATCTGCTGGAAAACTGGACATGCCCATGGATGATGAGACAGCGACAGAGATCGCAGGAAGGAGTAGGGGTACACCTCGTCTGGCGAACAATCGGCTACGCTGGGTACGAGATTACTCAACAAGTCGAGCCAATCGCGTTATCGATCTTGAGATTGCGAGGACAGCACTTGAAATGCAGGGCATCGATGAGCTTGGTTTGGATGGTTTTGATCGTCGGTACCTCGAGACACTACAGCGTGTTTTTGGAGGTGGACCGGCTGGTATTGAGGCTATTGCGCACACTATGAGCACGGCTGTTGATACGCTCGAAGATGATGTTGAACCGTTTCTTTTGCGGTATGAACTGATTATTCGAACGCCACGAGGTCGCCGTCTCACGGACCGAGGTGAGGCACATCTAGGCGACGCTCCACGTTCTGGGCCGCAGAAGAAATTGTTCTGAAAGTCTCCCGCTCGTGGCTGAAGAGAACGGTTCTTGACGGCTACTGCACTGGAACGTAGATTTTAGGTGTTCCGAGAAGTCAGATTCGTCTCTTTTTATGATCTGGCTCGTTTTTATAGGTAAGAAATTATGGCCGTCCCAAAACGCAGGCATTCCAATCGCAGAACTGGCACCCGACGGGCGCATGATTTCCTCACACCTAGGCAACTGTCATTTTGCCCGACTTGTGGGAAAGCTATGCCAACGCATCGCGTTTGTAGTCATTGTGGGTACTACATGGGCAAACAAGTAGTAAAGACTGAGGACTAGTCTCTTGGCGGACGAATCGTTCGCGCTGCTCTTTCCGGGCCAAGGCGCACAATACGTCGGCATGGTTGGGGCATGGTGCCTCGAATGCCCCCCTGCCCTGAAGATTTTCCAAGACGCATCAGAAGTCTTGGGGTACGACCTTATTGAGGTTTGCACGAACGGGCCGTCTGAGCAACTCAACACCACTGCTGTCAGTCAACCAGCGCTTCTCGTGACAAGTCTTGCAATGCTTGAGGTTTTGCGAAGACGCGACGATACGCCGTTTGCCAAAGATCATGAGGAATTTCTTACCGCCGGTCTTTCTCTTGGAGAATATTCTGCTCTCGTGCATGCCGGTGCCTTAGACGTGCAGTCAGCCGTACGGGTTGTTGACGTGCGAGGCCGTGCTATGCAGGCGTGTGCTGATGCGGAGCCGGGTGGAATGGTTGCAATTCTAGGGCTCGAACGAGATCAAATTAATGAGGTGTGTGATACAGCCCGTGGCAGTGATGTTCTCTCGATTGCCAACGTTCTTTGTCCAGGCAATATTGTTGTTTCGGGGAGTCGATCTGCGTGTGACAGAGTGTCCGAGATAGCTACAAAAGCTGGTGCAATGAAATGTGTGCCGCTCGCGGTCGCTGGTGCATTTCACACGCAACTCATGGAGCCCGCTCGCGACAAGCTCGCAGAAATCCTCGATGAAATTGATTTTTGTGAGCCAAAAATTCCGGTTATTAGCAATGTTGATGCAAAGCCTCATACTGATTCCGGCGAAATCCGTAGCCTGCTCGCACGACAGGTCTGTGGTGTCGTCGAATGGCATGCGTCAATGGAGCATTTGCTATCGACGGGAGTCAACTGCTTGTGGGAAGTTGGTCCGGGTAGAGTTTTGCGAGGGCTGCTTAAGCGAATTGATCGAAAAAAACCATGTAATAGTGTGATTGATACGTAAACTAGTCGTTTTTCTGATGTCGATTGCAAAAGCGTGACGAAGTATAAAAACAGATCTTAGAAAGAGAAGTGGGTACACGTTATGGCCGAAACAAATCAAGAAAAGTCATTGCGGGTCGATTTATCCGGCCAAGTAGCCCTTGTGACCGGCGCAAGTCAAGGCATAGGCCAAGCTATTGCAGTGACGCTGGCAGCCAATGGAGCAACCGTATGTCTTTTGGCGAGGAATAAAGAAAAGCTCACATCCGTTGCAGAAGTAATTGCCAGTGCCGGAGGCAAAGCTGACCCGATGCCTTGTGACGTTTCTCAATCCGAGGCGATTGAAAAAGTGGTGGAGACTGTTGTTCAAAAACATGGCCGGCTCGATATCCTCGTTAACAATGCTGGTGTGACTCGTGACACGCTCATACCCCGAATGAGTAACGATGAATGGGATGAAGTCTTGTCAACGAATCTTCGAGCACCATTCTTGTTTATGCGGGCGGCGAGTCGTCCAATGATGCAGCAGCGCTACGGGAGGATTGTGAATATTTCAAGCGTGTCAGGAATGATCGGAAATCCTGGGCAGGCTAACTATTCAGCCTCAAAAGCAGGTCTCATTGGTCTTACTCAGACGGTGGCGAAAGAGCTCGCTGGCAGGAAAATCACTGTGAATGCGGTTGCTCCGGGTTTTATTGCGAGCGAAATGACTGATGCTATGGGCCCTGCCCTTATGGATGTAGTGAAAAAACGAGTTCCGGCGAAGAGGCTTGGTCTGGCGACAGAAATTGCTGAAGCAGTCGCGTTTCTTGCATCGCCATCTGCTGGCTATATTACAGCTCAGACTCTTGTTGTAGATGGCGGTTTGATCGGTTAAGACGCCCTACTTGCCGTTTTTTTGGTACGAACTGGACAGGGCATGGTGTGACCCGGTATATCTTGCGTTACAGTTCTGTCGCTTTTGAACCGTTTCATGATTAGTTTGCGGCGGGTTTGTTATTAAAAACATTTCATATGTTTCGCGAGACAGGATCGCGATTCACAATATTTGGAGGATCAGACGTGGCATCAGTCCAGGATCGAGTGATCGACATCGTTGCTTCTCAGTTAGGCGTCAGCAAGGAACAGATTACTCCCGAGACATCGTTCATTAACGACCTCGGTGCAGACTCTCTCGATACCGTGGAACTCGTTATGGAACTCGAGGAAGAATTCGAGATCAATATTCCCGACGATGCTGCTGAGAAAATTCAGACTGTCGGCCAAGCGGTTGAGTTCATTGAAAACAATCAAGGCTGATTCAGCTTTTGTAAAGATCACATGTTTGGCTCAGGGTTGATCAAGGACGACATGAAGCGACGGATTGTGCTTACCGGTCTCGGAGTAGTGACCTCTCTTGGCAGGCCTGTTGAAACGCTATGGAGTCGACTGCTTGCTGGTGACAGTGGCGTCGGACCAATCTCTCTTTTTGATGTTTCTGGGTACCGAGTGCAGTTTGCTGGACAGGTTCCATGGGACGGTTTAGCAGAGGGTGTTGCTGGCGTAAAAGAACTTCGGCGAATTGATCGCTTTACGCAGTTTGCGATTGCTGCCGCTGCTGATGCGGTCCAAGATTCAGGTATTGAGTTTCAAAAAGAAGATCCGTACCGATGTGGTGTCGTTGTTGGTTCAGGTATAGGCGGGTTGGCTGAGTTTGAGGCGCAGCATGAAAGATTGATCAAAAAGGGTATCGACAAGGTCTCCCCATTCACGATACCCAAGTTGATTGTGAATGCTGCGAGTGGTCATGTCTCTGCAATTCACGGCATCAAGGGGCCAAATTTTGCTGTTGCAACGGCGTGTGCAAGCGCTGCAAATTCTCTCGGTGAAGCGTTGCGAGCAATTCGGTATGGTGATGCCGATGTCATGGTGGCTGGAGGAAGTGAAGCGGCTCTTACTCCGATGGGGCTCGCCGGTTTTCAAAACATGCGAGCCCTCTCCTTTCGAAGTGATGCACCACAGCAGGCGAGTCGGCCATTTGATAGCAACCGAGACGGTTTTGTGCTGGCAGAAGGCGCAGGCGTTGTTGTCCTTGAGGAACTCGAACACGCTCGACAGCGTGGAGCAAAAATATATGGTGAGCTCATGGGGTATGGTTCAAGCGGTGACGCAGGACATATAACTCAGCCTGACGAGGAGGGCCGTGGTGCCGCAAGAGCTATGTCGATGGCGCTTGATGACGCGGGCGTCTCTCCAGATTCGATTGATTACATTAATGCGCATGGGACAAGCACTCCGCTCGGCGACAAGGCGGAGACGTTAGCGATTAAAAAAGTATTCGGTGAGCATTCAAAAAGTCTTGTTGTTTCAAGCATTAAAAGCCATCTTGGGCACACGCTTGGTGCGAGTGGTGGTATTGAGCTCGTGGCCTGCGCCATGGCGCTCCAAGACAATGTGATTCCACCAACAATTAATCTTGAAACACCAGATCCTGAGTGCGATCTTGATTATGTACCGAATCAGCCGAGAGAGTTGCAGGTCCAAGTGGTGATGAGTAATAGTTTTGGTTTCGGAGGCCATAACGCCAGCCTTGTGCTTGGTAGGCATTCATGAATTTTGGTTCACTTTTTCTGAATCTTGGAACTTTTTTTCTGGTTGCTGTGTAATTGTGAACTTGAGGACGCAGTTTGATGAGTCTGTTCTGTTGGGAATAAACTCCCGACAGCGATCAGGAAAGAGTTCTGTGCCTCAAAGCCGGCAGGTTGGTTCTATGCAGATTTATGGAGCACCTTACAGCTTGGGGAAATCGCATCGACGTGTAGTCGTGGTGTGTGTTGTATGGGTTTCTCTGTCAATATGGGCCCCGCTTCATGTGTACTGCCAGATTCCATCAACTGCCGGCCAGGTATGGAAGACCTACGATATATCGCCTTTTGTAAAGGTGGCTGGACTCGGAAGCGAAGAGCATGTCGTGCACTGGATTCTCCAGCAGACTGGGTATGAACAGTGGCACGGGAAGCACGCTGCCTCTCTATCGGCTTCTGGTGCAAAGCTTTCGTGTTACCACACACCAGATATGCAAACCAAGGTTGCTGAGGTTGTTGAGCGATTTACTGCAGACGTTGCATTGCCACATCGTTTTCAAGTCCGTGTCATCGGGATCGGTTCGGTGCGGTGGCGTCAGCAGGCATCGGAGACAATGACGGCAATGCCGACTACTACAGCTGGTATTCAGGCGTGGGTTGTGCCCCGTGAGAATTCAGCGGAGTTAGTCAATCGACTTTTGGCACGAAATGATGTTGAAGAATTACCAGTCGGGCCAGTGTTTGCAGCGAACGGTGTGCCTGCAACTTTATCCGGGGTTCGTGAACGGTCTTACATACAAGACATCACCATCAATTCATCACTCCCGAATGGATGGCAACCGTTGTCAGCCACGTGTCGAGAGGGCTTAAGCGTTGACGTGCAACCGCTTGTCTCTCTTGATGGTGAACTTGTTGATATGGTTCTTCGCTGTCGGATTGATCAGATTGAGCGTATGGCATCGGTCTCAGTAGCTGTGCCTGTTGGCAATCGCCCTGATGTGAAACTAGAAGTCCCTCAGATTTCAGCAGTTCGGATTGGTGAGCGATTCCGTTGGCCAGTATCTCGAACACTTGTTATTGGTTTGGGTTTAGTACCTTGGCCAGTACCCGGTCAAAATAAGGCCGCCTCGGCAGGACTTTTTACTGAAATTAAACGAAGTGATGCAATTGTTGTGATCGAACCACGTCTTCGCAACAGTCCGCCACAGCAGTCCGCTTTGCCTTTATCCAAGCTAGGTTTGCCTTTATCCGAGCTAGGATGGATGGAACCACCCTCGTATTGTAGCCTTTCTCGTCGACATCAGCAGTCTGACTAATGGTCGAACTGTTCATAGTCGACCTGTTACTATTTGTATCAGCCTTTTGAGAACATGGACTCTGGTTTCTTTTATGAATGCAACGAATCATCGTCGGGTTGTCGTGACTGGTGTAGCCGCCATCTCACCGTTCGGTCTTACGGTTGAAGATCTCTGGGCAGGGTTGATCGAGGGGCGTTCGGCTGTTGGGCCCCTGTCTGCTTTTCCTGTTGATGGCTTGCCGTTGCGTTACGCCGCAGAAGCAAATTCTTTTACTGGGCATATCAGCGAGTTTGGAGAGCTCGATGCGAGTCGAAAGAAGTCAATTCGGAAGGGATTGAAGGTAATGTGTCGGGAGACGCAGATGGCAGTTGCGGCTGCACAGCGAGCCCTTTCCGACAGTGGTCTTGTGACTGGATCGTCACCAACTGTGACCCCAGAGCGATTTGGGTGTGTATTTGGTTCTGACTATATGCTGACAATGCCAGAAGATTTTACGGCAGCAGTTGAGCGGTGTCGGGGAAGCGATGGACAGTTTGATTTCAACAGATGGGGTACCGAGGGGCTTCCTTCGATGACACCTCTTTGGTTGTTGAAGTATCTGCCGAATATGCCAGCAAGTCATATTGCTATTTTCAATGACCTTCGCGGTCCGAGTAATTCACTTACAGTGCGAGAGGCAAGTGGTCATATCGCTGCGGGAGAGGCAGCTATTACTATCAAGCGAGGAGCTGCTGATGTCATGCTGGTGGGAGCGACAGGCACTCGTATTCACCCGATGAAGATGGTCCATGCAATCTTGAATGAGCAGGTGGCTTTGGGTGATGACTCACCAGAGACTTGGAGTCGCCCATTTGATCGTGATCGAAAGGGAATGGTGCTTGGTGAAGGCGCTGCTGTACTCATCTTGGAAGAGCTGCAGCACGCCCAAAATAGAAATGTACGAATTTATGGTGAAATTCTTGGGCATGCAGCGGCGTCACATGTTGCAGGGATGGCAGTCGGTCAACGCAAATCTGTTGTGCGATCAGTGACTTCCCGAGCGCTTGCGTCAGCGGGTATCAGTTCAGATGCTCTCGGACATGTTCACGCACAGGGGTTAAGCACTACTGAGGGTGATAAGGAAGAATATGGCGGATTACGAGAAGCACTCGGTGAAACGATGGACCAACTGCCTCTGGTCTCAGCAAAAAGTAATTTTGGCCATCTTGGAGCTGGTAGCGGACTTGTTGAATGCATTGCAAGCCTCCTGGCACTTCAGAAAAATGAGCTTTTTCTGCATAAAAATTATGAAACACCGGATTCCGAGTGTCCGATTCGTGCAGCAATCAGAGGAGATTCTGCTGGTGATAGCTTTCTGAGCTTCGCAGTAACTCCGCAGGGTCAAGCCGGTTCGCTTGTTTTCGGGCGGTGCCCAGAAGGGGCTATTGGGGCTGCTTCTTGACAGTTTCCTATGCCTATCTTACCTTCAGAGGCTAAGAAGGTTCCGTGTAGGACCTTCATATTGGTTTGTTGCGTGCTGGTTTGAGGAAACGCTGAGATCGCCTTCACCGGGTGCTTTTGGACGGCCACGGTTTCGTGGAGCGTCGACTTTTCCGGCACGACTTACAGGTGCTGGCCCCCCGATCACTGCACTTGGAAGTAAAGATGGCGGTTGTTGATATATCTGGATCGGGTTAGTGAGTTCCGAGACACGCATGAAGCCAGAAGAAATTCTCCGAATAGTCGACGCAATTCATCGCGATAAAAACATCGACAAGGAGATCGTTTTTCAGGCGATTGAATCTGCGTTGGTCACCGCATTAGTACGCCATTATGGCGAAGATGCTGAAGTCATCATCCAAATTGATCGGGAATCGGGTGCTATCGCTGGAACCTGCGATGGCACAAATATTGACCCGGAAGAGATCACAGGACGAATTGGTGCACAGACAGCCAAGCAGGTGATTATTCAAAAAATCCGCGAAGCTGAGCGGGATTCAATTCATGATGAGTATGAAGAGCAAGTTGGCCAGATGGTCTCTGGGCTTGTGACGCGTTTTGACGGTGGCGTTGCCACCGTATCTCTCGGGGCAACCGAGGCGATATTGCCTCGAAGTGAACAGATCCCGGGTGAAAGTTTTCATGTGAACGAGCGGGTAAGGGCTACAATTTTCGAGGTTCGGAAATCAGGTAGTCGTGTCAAAATAATTCTGTCCCGGATTCGGCCACAGTTGGTGCAGAGACTTTTCGAACAAGAGATTCCAGAAATTATTGATGGTGTTATTGAAATCCGTGCGATTTCTCGAGAGCCTGGGTACCGCAGTAAGGTCGCAGTAATAAGTTCTGATAATCGGGTGGACTGCGTCGGGGCTTGCGTTGGCGTCCGAGGCAACCGGATCAAGAATATTGTGGAAGAACTTGGTGGTGAGCGAATCGATATTGTTCGTTGGAACGATGATCTTCAGGTGCTTGTCCCGAATGCTCTTCAGCCAGCCGAAGTTGACGAGGTGATTCTCTGCCAGATGCTTGGTCGCGGCATTGTCCTTGTGCGTGAGGATCAACTGTCACTTGCAATTGGACGACGAGGTCAAAATGTCCGCCTCGCCAGCAAGTTATGTGGCTGGGATATCGAAATTATGACGCGGGAAGAACTCGATCAGCAGATTGAACGAGCAGTGGATGGATTCTCTTCGATTACTGGCCTCGAGGAATCAGTCGCGGAACGACTTGTCGGTGAAGGATTTCTATCATACGACGACCTGTCTGTGATTGAGCCTGATGATCTTATGGAGATGGGCGAGTTATCGGCAGAAGCAGTCGATACGATTGTGAATGAAGCTGAGAATCGAGCAACTGTCGCTGAAGAAGCGGCTGCAGACGAACGACGGAAGCAGCGTGAGCAGGAGCATGTCGAGCCGGACTCGGTAGAAGCAACTGCAGAAGGTAGTATTGAGAATGCTTCAGAGGCTGGTGGCGAGGTGCAGGAGCAAGAGGCGACTTCACAAGGTGAACCCTTGGATGCTGAAATTGCATCAGGGGAACCAAGTGAGGCATCATCACCTCCACAATCTGGTTCATGATGTTTCAGGAATTTTTACAGAGCCGGCAGAGTTTTTTTTGCTGGCCACAGAGGATCAAAAAAGGTCGGAGTAACATTCGTGGCGGTTCGCATATACAGTCTTGCGAAGGAATTGAAACTCGACAGCAAAGAGCTCGTCGACTTGTGTTCTCGCGCGGGTATTCAGGATAAGGGTTCTGCCCTAGCTAGCCTTGATGACACTGAAGTTTCTCGGATAAAAGAATTTATTGCAGGGAAGACCAAGACGCCTGATCGGCCGAAGACAACCGAGGCTGCGGCACCACCCAAAACGCCCACGGTGCTCACGCGAGAAGATTATGTCGCGCCGACTGGCGCAGTCCGCCAAGGTCGACCGAAAGAATTGGGCTCAAAGACCCCTGCTCCAAAGCCTGCCCCTCTAGGAAGGGCCGCGAGACCTACGAGCGAACGCCCGGAGTCAGAAGACCAAGGTGAGGAGACAACACCACCGATACAGGTGCGGCCGGGAGCAAATCGAGGATCGCGTTCAGGGAACAAGCCAGCCCCGAGGCCTACATTTAAATTGCCGCCAATGCCAGCAGCTGGCCGGAAGCCTGTGGCGAGAGTGTCCGATGAGCCAGTTGCGCAAAAACCAGATGTAAAGCTCCCACTCGATGCTATTCGAAGCGCAAAAGCGGGCGGCACAAAGCCTCTTGCAGAGCATATGCGGAAGCACGAGGGGCGGCAGCAAGATCAGGGCGCTGGCCAGCGTGGAGGCCAGCGTGGTGGTCAGCGCGGTGGCTTATTACGCGACGGAATGGCAGGTGGTGGCCTGGCTCCACCGGTTCCACCGTCAGGTGCTGCTGGCCGACAGCGGAAGTCTGGTAAAGGAGGAGGTCAGCGAGAAGATCTTCTTGGTGGCCGTGAGATGCGACAGTTGCATCGTAAGCGACCCGATCGACGCGGCCGTGGAGACGATGATGACCGGTCGATGAGGCGTCGCCGGCCGCGTCAAAGGCGCGGCCCCTCTGTTTCCACGGCAGCTCCAAGAAAAACAAATGCCTCAGTGCAGGTCCCCTGCACAGTCCGTGCGTTCTCTGAGGCAATTGGGCTTGCTGCCAGTGAGGTCTTACGAAAACTTCTCAGCTTTGGTCTCGATGTGATTCCAAACATGAGCACGACACTTGATAAAGATACCGTAGAGTTAATCGCTGCTGACCTAGGAGTTCAGCTCGATATTAAAACGGCAGAAGATCTTGAAAAAGAATTGCTTGCTGGCTTCGATGCTGTTGATGAAGACCCCGAACTGCAACAGGCTAGAGCACCAGTTATCACTTTTCTTGGACATGTAGATCACGGTAAGACATCCCTGCTAGATAAGATTCTTGGCAGTGATGTAGCTGCGAGGGAAAGTGGTGGCATTACCCAGCACATGCGTGCCTACACCATCGACCATAGTGGTCGGCCGATTTCATTTGTCGATACACCCGGTCACGAAGCATTCACACAGATGCGAGCTCGGGGAGCAAATGTAACTGACTGTGCTGTGCTTGTTGTTGCAGCGGACGACGGCATCATGCCGCAAACAGAAGAAGCAATCAATCACGTTCGAGCAGCCAGTGTGCCGATCGTCGTTGCGATCAATAAAATTGATCTTCCGGGCGCAGATATTGACAAGGTGTTCCAGCAGTTAGCTGCAAATGAATTGTTGCCGACAGAATGGGGTGGTGACACTGAAGTTGTCAAGACAAGTGCTACAACAGGAGAGGGTGTTGATAATCTACTTGACACCCTTTTGACCATTGCTGAGTTACATGACGTTCGGGCAAATCCAGATCGATCTGCTGCCGGTGTTTGTCTGGACGCCTCTGTGCACGAAGGACAAGGTGTCATCGCTTGTCTACTTGTTCAGAAAGGTACGTTGCAAGTTGGAGACGCGGTTGTTTGTGGTGAGGCAACAGGAACTGTCAAGTCGATGCAGGATACCTTGAAAAATCGACGAGTAAAGCAGGCAGGTCCATCGCGAGCGGTCATGGTTGCTGGGTTCGATATTCCACCGGGTGCAGGTGAACGCTTCCAGGTTGTTGATGCGATTGCTCTTGCTCGAGAGGTTGCCTCGAAAAGAACAGACATTCGTCGGCAGACGAATCTTCTTTCTTCTCCTGTTCATGTCACATTCGAAAACCTGACGGAGCGTCTTGGTACTCAGAAGACACCAACACTGAATTTGATCATCAGAGCTGACGTTCGTGGTTCGATCGAAGCAATTATGAAGGAATTGGAGAAGCTGGAGCATCCAGAGGTACGGATCCGTATTCTTCAGGCATCGGTTGGAGGGATTAGCGAAGCGGATATTCAGCTTGCAGATGCATCCGATGCTGTAGTTATCGGGTTTAATGTCGTTCCGGATGACCGGGCGAGATCACTTGCAAATGATCGTGGTGTTCAGGTGCGTCGCTACGACATTATCTATCAGGTAACAGATGATCTGAAAAATGCACTCGAAGGAATGCTTGCTCCAGAGAAGCAGGAAGTGGAACTTGGCCGGGCCATGGTTCAGCGAACATTTTCGATCAGTCGAATTGGGGTTATTGCTGGTTGTCGAGTAGTGGGAGGCATCATCTCTCGCAACGGCCGGTTGCGAATTATTCGTGACAGTAGGGTTCTTGGTGATTACCCAATTGATACATTACGACGTGAAAAAGATGATGCAAAAGAGGTTCGGGACGGCCTCGAGTGTGGAATAAAAGTTGCAGGTTTTAATGACGTAAAGGAGGGCGACATTCTCGAGTGTTATAAAATCGAGGAAGTCGCACGAACACTTTCGTGAGTACGCGTAGACTTCTCAAGGCAGCAGAAGCAGTACGGGGAGTGGTCAGCATGGCCATTCTCACCCAAGTCCGTGATCCTCGAGTCCAAGATGTCACAGTGACCGGTGTCGAAATGGCTCCAGATATGCGTTCAGCCAAAGTTGTAGTATCGATTATGGGAAGTCCTGCTAAACAGGAATTGGCGTTGCGTGGTCTGTCAAACTCAGCTGGTTTTTTGCAGGCAAAGATTGCTGAGCGAATCGATACTCGTTACATCCCAAAATTACGGTTTGAAATTGATGAGGGCGTAAAGCACTCTTTAGAGATTGCTCGAGTTCTTGGTGAAGTGTTGCCCGTTTCAGATCAAGATGAAGTACTCGGTGTAGAATCAGATGCCGCTCAATCTTCAGAGATTTCCAAACAAGACCCTCAGGATGACGCTGAAAGAACTGTATGACCGCTAAGAAAAAAACAACGAAGTCGAAGACTCAAAAGAAGCCAGCCGTCAAAGTGAAAAAGACTGCTGCAAAGAAGCCTTCGATTAAAAAGACAGTGAAGGCTAAAAAGAGCACGACTGCTGCGAAAGGTAGTTCTGCGAGTAAAAAAATATCTCCTAAAAAAAACACGGCAAAGGCTAAGAAAGCGGCGAGCCCCAAGTCGAAGAAGGCAGTTCCTGCTGTACTGAAGAAAAGTCCGACAAAAGCTAAGAAAGTGGCTGCTTCAGCCGGAGACAAAAAAGCAAAGCCAGAAAAAAAGAAGCCGGAACTTACAGGAGCTCAGAAGCAAAAGTTAATTGCAAAGATTCACAAAGTCCTAAAGGGCCACTACTCACCGAAGTTACCGAACACTTCTCGACCCTTGTTAGATCAAGTGCTTTTTGCGTGCTGCCTAGAAAATGCTCAGTATGATGATGCGGAGAAAGCCTTTTCTAATTTAGTTGAACATGCATTCGACCTTAACGAAGTGCGTGTGACTACTGTGGGTGAATTGGCAGATTTGCTTGTAGGCTTGCCTGATCCATCACGGGCGGCATTGTCCCTGAGAAGAGCTCTTCAGAGTGTTTTTGAATCAACGTATGAGTTTTCTTTGGAGCATGCAAAGAAACACTCTGTGTCGCATGGAATTAAAACGCTGGACAATCTTCGTTCGTTAACGCCGTTCACAAAAGTTTTCGTGATATCAACGTCGCTTGGTGGTCACGGTGTTCCTCTTGACCATGGAGCAGTTGCCGTTCTATATCTTTCAGGGTTGGTGTCTTTTGAGGAGTATCAGCAAGTGACTGCTCCGGGTCTCGATCGGATGGTAACAAAGAAAATTGGACGTGAGTTCAGTTCCCTCTTGCATCAGTTTGGTGCCGATTTGCTTTCGTCACTGCACGGTGTAAAAGCCAAGAAGATTCTTGCTGAGATTTCTACCGACACGAAAGAAAGAATGCCAAAGCGTGGTGAGAAATTACCTGAGCCACTCATTTCAGCTGTATCCGCAACAAGTGATGGTGATATGTCAGAGCAGTTTCGTCCGGCTGGTCCACAGGCAGCTCCTCGTCCTGCGGGCAAGACGCCGCAGCCTCCACCTGGTTCTGGTCCTAAACGAGACGCAGACGGCACGCCGATCGGTACTCGCACTGGGCCGAAGCCTTTTGTTGTGAAACCAAACAAGGCCCGGTCAATCACAATCAAGCCGGAACTCGCTGCCCAAAGAGAAGCAGCAGAGCGTGAGGCGCTGAAAGCTAAGTCAGAGGCAAAAAAGCTGCGTCAAGATGATGGCAAGCAGGCAGGCAAAAAAAGTGTGACGACTGCCAAGGCCAAAAAGCAGACCCCTGGCCATACTCGTAAGCTTGCGAAAAAGAAGCCACGTTAAACAGTGATGAATAAAGATTTGTTGCATTCTCGGTGTAGTGGTTTGGGGAATACTATCGAGAGATACATAGAAGGAGTTGCGGCACTGTGGCAGGGCATTCTCATTGGGCAAATATTGCAAGAAAAAAATCGCTAATCGATGCAAAGCGAGGCAAGTTGTGGAGCAAGCTGGCCAAAGCAATTATCGTTGCCGCAAAGCACGGTGGGCCTGACCCTGACGCGAATCTTCGGCTACGCTATGCCATCGATGCAGCAAAAGCGGTGAGCATGCCGAAGGATAATATTCAGCGAGCCATAAAAACTGGTTGCGGGGAGCTCAAAGGAGGAAGTCTCGAAGAGTCTGTCTATGAGGGCTATGCCGCTGGCGGTGTGGCAGTTCTGTGTGAAATTCTTACAGATAACCGTAATCGAACAGCACCAGAGATTCGGAAAATATTTGAACTCTGTGATGGTAAATTGGGCGCCACGGGGTGTGTTGCGTATCTGTTCACAAGGAAGGGCCTTGTGAGAGTTTCCGGAGAGTCATGCAACGAAGATAATTTATTTGAAGTGGTGATAGAGGCCGGTGCTGATGATGTTCAAGCTGTGGATAGTAGTTGGGAAGTGACATGCGACCCTCAGATGATGAGTGATGTCGTGTCAGCAATCAAAGACTCTGGATTATTAGTCGACTCGAATGAAATTATTCGTGTTCCTTCCACAACCGTTCGAATTGAAGATGTTGCAATCGCACGTAAAGTGCTCAATCTCATGGAGCGGCTTGACGACCATGATGATATTCAGAGCGTTTCAGCAAACTTCAGTATCCCGGATGAAGCAATTAGTCAGCTTGAATGAGCATAATGAGTGCAAAGTACGAAGTTCGTAGCTACTCTGCGGAAGTGGTGGTTTCGGTATGGTCGACAGACGGCCAGTAGTCATCGAATTCAAACTCAGGGCTGTTGTCGAGGTCGTGGCATTCAAGACAATTGGCAATCACCTTTTGCTTGCTCTCTGGGGTGCCAATTGACATCGTGAGTTCTTCTCGAAGTCGATCCCTCTCGGTAATGCTTGCACGGACGTCACCTCGTTCTACAGCTGTATGAGCAGCAGCAGGCCCGTGGCAATTTTCGCAACCATTGTGTGCGAGGTGTGGGGTTTTTTGCATGCTCAGAAAGCCACCCTCGAAGGGCTCGAATCTCTGTGGGGCCCACCCAACGACGTGACATGAAAGACACTCTGGGTCACTATCTCGTCGTGGCTCTTGATCTTCCAAGGTAGTGAGTGCGTACGAGTGAGAAGAATTTTCCCAAACCTCGTAAGCATATGCGTGGCAGTCATTACACGCATCACTTCCAGCGAACCGACGACCCGTTTGGTGTCGCACAGGTGACAGGCCAAGACCATTAAGCCCGAGTGATTCAAGTTGTCGTTGATAGGTGGCAAGGAGATCAATCATGTCTTCAGCTTCACCCCATCGAGCATCAAGCGGCACACGTTGGCTCTTTATTAGAGCATCTGGTGTATCGAAGAAACCAATCGTCACAGCAAACATGCCTTTGTGGCCAAGCTCAACAAGCCTCGCACCATTTTCGAGTACAGGCAGGTTTGCCGGTGGTTCATCAGCGCCTCCAGATGTGACAACAACATCAAACTGTGGAAAAGATTTTGCTAATGCACGTGCTTCTTCCGGATTGCCCCATGAGAGCAGTACATAGTGATCACAGAGACCTGGTTGCATTAGTTTGACAACGTCTTGAAGCGCAGCCTCAGCAGCAGTGACTTCGATCGCTGCATTCCGAAGGTCTGCTGACTTACTATCTGCAAGTACTGAAGTAATGCCTATACGGAGACCACCAATCTCAACAACACGAAAACGTGGTGTGATGTTGGCATCAAGCCCAAGCAGGCCAACGTTCGCGCTGAGAAAAGGAGTTGGCTCGTTTCCAACAGGCGCAACTGCTGCAACAAGTTCTTCTGCCGGGAGCCGCAAGTCGGCGGGACCAAATCCAATTCCACTGTATCCCATCTGCCGTAAGCCATCTGCAATAGACTGATATTTAACTTCTGCCTGACGGCCAAATCGCTTTACAAGGCCACCAAGATCGACCGCAACAACTGGCCATCCGGCTGATTTCATTGCCATTAAGAAATTCTGTCGTCTGCTAAGTCCGCCCTTCTGGTTTTCCTTTCCTGTGCAACCACATGGTTCAATGTAACCATCAAGTTCACCGGTAATGACGAGAACTGCTTGTGGAGTCGACCAACCAGTAAAGATACGGCCATTTCTCTGACGGAATTCTTCCTCAACCTCATCTGTAATGCCACTTCCTCTGTCCGGTAAAGCAGCAAATATTTCAAACGAGTACATGCCTCCTAGTGCAATAAAAAACAGGAAGCCACAAGAAAGCAGGACTGTGATGCGTTGTAGTTTTTTTCGGAAGTAGTGATACATAAATGAGCAGGTGCTAACAGAGATTAAAAGATGTTTGTGAGTGAACACATGAAGACCTTTCTGCCAGTTATTATCGACTGCATCTAGGTAAATCGTTTACTATTCAGAAATGGCGACGCACACGGGGATTTTCAAGGTGGGCGTATTTGGATGGCCTGTTTCTAAAAGGATAAACCCTCGATCTGCTGTTTCCGTGCATAAGTTGTTGGTGGTCGGAGCACCAGAGGGGATTTGGATTTCAATGCCGATCCGAACAACGTCTCCCCCCCCTATTTGGCTAGGCGAGTCGATTTTTATGTCGAGGCTTGATGGAACAACATCGACAACGTGGGGCAATACTTCATTTCGAAATTCACCTTTCGCAGTGAGGTAGATAGTGGTCTTCAACCCTACTTTACGTGAAATGGTTCCGAGCCGCAGCGCATTGGCGCGACGGTCCCATTTGCCACCAACAAGCATTAAGTCCCCACTCACACTACCTTCAAATGGAATTGTTGCTGTTATCCTCTCCTCACCAAGAAAAAAAGATGTTTCGATGAAGGTTCGTATCTTTCCTAGAGGCAGCCCTTGAGAGACGTCAATCGAAAAACTAAGCCCACTTTTTGCTTCGGGCTCTTCATCGATTTCATCTTGTGTCAATGGTCGATTTGACACATTAATTCTACTAGCGAGTAAATCATCGGCTATTTGGCACTTCACACGACGAGGAGGTTCGTCACTAAATGTATAAATTCTACCCCGAGCTTGGGATGTCGAATTAGTAGAAATTCCAGCCAGCACAATTCCATTCGGTACTGCTTTCCAAGTTGGAATTACAGTCCCTTCTATTGAGAATGCAATCTCTGGACGGTGTGGGTCATTTGTCAGAATTGTCGCTTGCTGTCGAAAAGGGCCGCCCTCCCCTTTGCCTTTCCATTCAATACGCACAATTATTTCGTCACCAGGTGCAACTCTTCTACTGTCCTTCGCATCGCCCTCTCCTTCGAAGTCACTCACGGTGCATGTGCAACTCGTTGACCCTTTCGTGATGAGGAGAGGAGCGTCCCCGATATTGCGAATGACAAACCCGTGGTTTCCAGTACCGCCGAGGCTCACCTGACCGAACCTGTGTGTAGTCTCTGGAGTTTCTGCTGCTGGTCGTGGACCGGACGTGTCAATGGTTGACGTGGTAAACGAACCGTTTCGCAGTGGGGTAGTTGTTGCCCGTAAA
>Ga0315315_10001244_pt1 | contig 23203 bp, 17 predicted proteins | sample M140m3416metaG_FD_203699 | JGI IMG/M metagenome (GOLD analysis project Ga0315315, IMG submission 203699) | Ammonia-oxidizing marine archaeal communities from Monterey Bay, California, United States - M1 40m 3416 | ecosystem: Environmental > Aquatic > Marine > Intertidal zone | place: USA...
TTTTTAATTCATTTACATTCGCTCCTTTTAAAGTATTTGAACAATTAATATCCGTATTTTCACTATCTTTTGAAATTCTAATACGCATCGGCAATACATATCTTTCAGTTTTTGGTAAATAACGATAATCAGATTTTACAGAATTTGTTGTAGCTGTATTACCATAACCAAATCTACCCGCGTCACTTTCATATTGTTCGCTACTTCCTCTAAGACCCCTTGTAGCACCACGTGTAATACCCCTTGTAGTACCCCGAGTCGTATTATAACTATATGTTTTTTCTTTATACATTAGCATAAATGTAATATAAATTAAACCAGTTTTTTCTGTAGTTGTTTCCATACCAAGTTCTTTTTCTTCTTCTGTTGGTTCATAACCAATATCGCAAGCTCTTTTTGTTTGCCATTGATATAGACCATTTGGATTTTGATCAAATTTATATTCTTTTCTACCTGTTTCTAAAGTCCACATTGTTCCATCCCTTTCAATATTATAAGGCATTATTGATTCTTCGCTTTTATATTCGGGATTGCTATTATCTACAGCAAATCCTAAAGCGTAATCATAATTATCATTGCCTTCAATATTGATATTACTAATTGATACTACAAATGGACTGTCGTCACAAAGAATTCTGTATCCTTTATTTTCATCACTTTCAAAAACTTCAATATTATATTTTTTATCATAATTTGTTCGCGTATATGAATCACTATAAACACTACTGTCATTTCCTTTAGCAAATGCTAAGTTAAAACTAACATAATTATTATTAGTTTCGTAATTGATGGCGATAGTTTCTTTATTCTCCTTGAACATTGTTTTATAAATTTATTAAAAATATAAATAAATCATTTTTTATTTTATTAATGTAAAAAATAAAATTTTATATTTTTTATATATTATTTAAAAAAAATGATATTATCATCATAACTTATTATTATGGCTTATCTTAATACTACTGAAGAAATTGAACAAGAGATCGAAAAAGTAAATAAACTATATAATTATAAAGCATTTATTTATAATGAAAAGAATAAAGGATTAAATTATTATAATAATGAAAATTATAATTTCAATATTCGTTTAGAATATATTGAAACGGAATTAAATGCTCTTAAAAATATGAAAAACTTTGAAAATATTAATAATATTACTATATTATCTCTTATTAAAGAAAAAGAAACTAATAAAAATAATATTTATAATCAAATTAATTCTAATAATATTAGTATTAATAGTTACGAAACAGATTTATATAAAATTCAAATCGAAATTAACAGTTACGAAGTTTATTTGGATAATTTAAATAAAATGATTACACGAGTAAATAGATGGAATGAAAAAACAGGGTTTGAATTAGAATGCGAAAACCACAAAAATGATTATTTATTTAATCAACAACAAGATTATATCAAATCTTTATAATATAATTTACTTAAAACTTTAATATATTTTTTATATGAATAATGATTAATTATGATTATATTAAACATATTAAATATTTAGACTACAATTGTATTAAAGGATTTCAATATGAAAAATATGTTTTAAAAAAATTAAGAGATTATTATAATATAAAAGAAATTTATTTATGGAAAAATATACCTGACGAATTACTTATTGAAACTGGTATCATTCTAAATAGTGATTTAATTAATATTAAAGATAAATATAAAACGAATAAGTATTTTAGAAATTATAATGTTTTACTTGATACTGGTATTGATATTATATTTAAACTTTGTAATAATGATATATATTTAGTTCAATGTAAAGCTTATAATTCTATTATATCACAAAAACATCTATCCGGATTTTTTAGAACATTATTAGACTGTTATGTTATTAATGATAATAAGAATATATATGGTTTAATTGTTCATACAAATGAAATATCACAATTAATTAAAGATAGTTATTGTTATAAAAAAAATATAGTCAATGATTTATATATACCATTTAATACAAATAATAATAAAAATAAATTAATTAAATATAAAAAAATAAGTTTAATATTTATGATTAATTTTAATTTTATAATTTTTTATTTATTATATATTCTACATATATATATTACCAAATTATAACTATTTACCAATATTATTCTTATAGGTTTTAATATTCATTACATTTTTTTTTATTTTTTCAATTTTAATTAAAATATTATCTATTTCTATATTAATATCTATACTACTATTATCCGTAAATAAATCGTCTTTATTCTCCAATTCATTAATTTTTTCATCAATTTCATTTATTACTGCCTTTCCTATTTTTATACTTTCTGGCACATAACCTTCAGGTGGTTCCCATTTCTTTTTTTTAGGTACATAACCATCAGGTGGTTCCCATTTAATATTATTAACAGAACTATGAAGTAAAATTAAAGAATTTTTTAAAACATTCTTTTTATTTAAGGAACATGTAGTATATAAAGGCGTAAACGCATTAGATAAATTAATTAATTGTAGAAATAAAAAAATGTAAAATGTTTTCATTTTATTAATTAATATAAATTGTTTTTATATTATTTTATATGTTTTTAATGTTAAATCTATTATATAACTTATCACATCTACATTAACCGCATTTCCAAACTGTTTATATGCTGTTTTATCATTCTTATGTATTTTAAAACTATCTGGAAAAGATTGTAATCTCGCACATTCTCGCGGTGTTATATATCTCTTCTCTTTACCATAAATTGGTATTTGAACAATCGCTACTAAAGTTGGAAAATAATTAGTTTTTTTTACACGTATTCCTGATTGTCTCATTTGTATAAAATAATTCCATATACTATCATTTTCCTTTTTATTTCCTACTTGCCATTCCAATTTACAATTTATTTTTTTTACATTTAATATATCTTTATATTTACTATACCATTCGTCCCATTCCTTCTTATATTTATTATATAATGGCTTATTTTTTATTATATAGTCACGTTTCCATTTTGGTAAATTATTTAAATCGTCATTTGTATATTGTTTATGAAATTCATTACATAATATTGCTGGACTTAATTTTTCATTGATATTAAATTTTTTTATCATTTCATTCCAAATATTTAAAATATCTTCTATATTTTTTGATATTTTATATTTTTCTTTTACAGTTTTGTCCTTTTCTATTATATTATCTAAATTAATTTTATAATTTGGTATTTTATAATCTATTTTATTATTACTATCATATATATCTTTTCTAATACATACAAATATTAGTCTTTCTCTTTGTTGTGGTATACCTAAATTATGTGGACTTAATTGAAATATTGTATCATTTATATTAATATGATATCCGGTTTCTTTTATGCGTTCTATAATATGATTAAAAGTTTCACCATTATTAATTTTTTTTATATGTTTAACATTTTCTAAAAACATAAATTTAGGTTTCTTTTCATTAGCTATTCTTAATATATCCTCAAATAAAGTTCCACGTATATCATTAAAACCCTTTTTTTTTCCACTATTTGAAAAAGATTGACACGGAAAACCAGCACATAATAAATCAAAATCATGAATAGTTTTTTCATCAATATCTTTAATATTTTTTTTAGGTTCAATACCATAATTTAATTTATATATTTCTCTACATTTCTTATCTATATCACACGCCATGACACATTCTGAATTGTATTTATTAAGTGCTTGATGAAAACCACCAATACCACAAAATAAATCTATAAATTTTATTTTGTTCATTTTATATAATGAAATAATATTGTTTTTTATATATAAGTATAAAAAATAAAAAGAGTACATGTTTAATAAAAATTTTTAATTTTAAAATTAATTTATAAAAATAATTATTTCGTCAAACATGTACTCTTTTTAAATTACCTATTAAGTAAAAATATATAATGACGTCCTTTTCTTATTTCTATTACGCTATAATCATAATGACAATAATTTAAATTTTTATTTATTCTTTTATAAATCATTTAAGTATTATCTAATTATATACTATATATAATGAATCCAATTTATATTCAATTAAATTCGAGAAAAATAATGCTTTATTATATTTTATTTAATCGTCGTACATATGTTCATGATCATCATTATCTAAATCATCCGGGTCATGATCATCATTATTACCATTCATAAAATATTCGTCCTCTCCATTTTCATCATTATTATCAATATCTAAATCTTCTTGATTAATATTTTCAACTTTAATACCTATTTTTGTTAATTCGTTAAATACCTTTCTTTGTTCCTCGTTTTGTTTATCAAATAACTCTAATTTTTTGTTTTTAAATTCCTCTCTCATTTTATCTATAAAATTCTTATTTTCCTCATAAGTAGGCATTTTAGATAGTTTTATTACTTTTATTACATTATCATGTATCATTTTTGATAATTCTCTATATTTATTATCATCCGCATTGTCAGTATTGATTATAAGTTGAAATTTATCGCCAATTATATTATTAGTATTATAAGGTAATGTTAATATTAAAATAGTTATATATGCTTTTGTTCTAATAATATTTGTAATATTATTTGTATCATTTAAATTATTAAGCTCATTTATCTTATTAATTAAAAATTTATAATATTCTATAGAATATTCTAAAATCATATCTGTTGTATCTTGATAATACATTTTTGATAATATTTGTATTACTACATTTGATAATTGTTTAAAATTTAATATATATATATTATTAATATAATCATTAATTAAAGAACTTCTTGTAACATTTATAGTTTTTAAATAATTATTTAAATATTTTGTTATTATCTTTATAATTTCATTACTACCCATCTTTTTTATATTATCAATATCATCTTTATTAAATAATGTAAATTTTTCATCATTATTACAAATATTTAACCAATTATCATATTTATTTATTACAAAATCATTTGATATATCATAATCTATTTTTTCAAATTCATTTTCATTTTCATTAAGTATTTCATCAACTTTATCTTCAATTGGATAAGGTAAATAATATAATTCTCTATTTTTTAAATTTTGTCTATTTTTACCAAAATAATTTTTAGCAGTCATTAAATCATTTCTTTTACCTATCATATCCATATCAGAAACATAATTTTTATCTATTTTTTGTAAACAACAGCCTAATAAATATTTATGTATTCTATTATAATTTATTCCAGGCATATATATCAAAGCATTTACATAATTATCTAACATTGTATTTTTTAATTGTATTGTTTTTGTTTTCTTAAAAGTATTTAAATTATCTACTAGCTCTATTTGATATTTTTTCCCTTTATTTCGATTAATATTTGATATTTTACCATCACCTATTAAATCTTTAATTTTATTTAAAATAGCCACGTATCTACCATCAATTAAATCAGTAATAATTTTAATAATTTTTAAATCTATATTATATATATTATAACTTTCATTGTCTTGAAAAACACTTGTTATAATATCACAAAGATATATTGTTACACCTACTTTTTTTGTTTTATTTATTGGAAAACCATAATCATCCCATAAATGAATATAACTATAATTGTAATCATGAATATGAACATCATTAACAATATTTTCTTGTATATTTAATATCCATAATGATACGAAACTATAAAATATTTGTTTAACATTTTCTAAATATTCTTTATTAATATCTATAATTATTTTTATTATTTTATCATCAACTTTAATTATTTGACTTAATTGTTGTTCTACACTTGATACATTATTTAAAATATTATAAAAACTTATATTTGATATATTTGTTATAATATTATCACTTATATTGGCATCTTGTTCATGAATTTTTGTTTTTAACAAATAATATTTTGTAGGTAAATAACTATATTCTTTATATAATTCATTTAATATATAATCATAATCTATTGTTAATTTACATACCTCTTCAATTTTATTTATTATTTCTAATACATTTTGTGTATGTTCTTTAAATCCTTGAGCATTTAGAAAATCTGCTTTTTCTAAATGTTTATTTAAATTTAAATTATTAAATTGATTATAATTTGTTTCAATATTTTCCTCTATATCTATATCATCTTTGTTATCATAATCATAAAAATTATTATTTTCTATATCAGCATTATCAATAAACATATAATCTGCGTTATTATTTTGAACTTTAATTTCGGATAATTCATTTGAGATATTTATAAATTTTAATGTAGAATTATTAGTAAAATTCTGTTTATAATTATTTAAATTTTCAAATTTATCCTTCTCTATATTATATAATAACTCTATCTCATCTAAATCATTATTATTATATTTTTTTATCGTATCTATTATATTTGTTAATCTTTGTATCTCAATTATATTTTTAATATTTTCTATTACTGTTTTTGTATCAACATCTTTATTATTTATAGCTTGTGTTATATCATATATATTATCATATAATATATCTACATTATTTAGATCACTTTTATAATCTTCTAATTTTATTATAGTATTATTATGCTCATCTATAGTATCTTCATTAAATTTTAATAATTTAAAAATATTATTAATATGATTATAAACATTAATTTTATGATTGATAAAATTATAAAGTTTATATTTAACTGGTTTCAATTTTATTTTTTCTTCACTAATATCTTTAATTATATTTTGTAAATAGTCTTTTAGAATATTTAATTCATCTAAATTTATATTATCTAAAACTAAATCAAATTTCTCAAATATATTTGATAATAATGTATAATCAATATCTTCTACATTTTTTAATTCTTCTAAATCTATTTTTTCTAATACTTCATTAAATGTTGGTTTAGCCTCTAAAAAATCCTTATTAATGTCTGTTGTTGTTTCAACTACTTTCATATTAATATGTTCATTATAATGTGCTAAAATTTTATTAGATAATGTTTCGTTTTCTAAATATTTAGGTGTTCTATAATAAATTTGTTTAATAGGAATATTAGTATTATCATTTTTATTTAATATATATGTATCGTTATCATCATTAATTCTAATATTTGTTTTATAGACAGGTTTAAATCTAACGAAATTAGAATTATAAGGATATTCAATTGTAAAAAATAATTTATTTTTCTCACTTGATGCTAAATTAATATCTTTAATTTTATTTATTTTTTTAAACTGATCTATAAATTCTCTTAAACCAAATTCAGGTTCTTCATCTTCTTCTTTTGAATTATCATTTTCTTTATAATTTTTTTTATATGAATCTGAAACTAAAATATAATTAGTTGTATTTACATCTTTTTCCTTAACAATATTATAAAATAAATCAATAAAATTATTAGTTTTATTGGAATTATTAAATATATCATATAATTCATTATATATTTCTTTTTTAGTAAATGCTATAAAATTAGGATTTTCTTCAATAATTTCATCTAAAGTTAATATTTCATAATATTCAATTTCAGGTAATTCTTCGTCTATATAAATTAAATCTTTATCTAATTCTTCAATTTCTTCCATATCTTAATAAATTAAATGAAAAAAAATAATATAAATGTTTTCTACTGTTTAATTCTTTTCCATAAATATATTCCAATCATTCTTAATTGTTTGTAAATTATCAATTATTAATAAACAACTATTAGTAAGGAAATCTCTAAATACATCCGCACTTGTTTGTTCTTTTAAAGTTAATTTAATTTTTAATAAACTTTTTAAAGGATGAGGACAAATATAACCGCAATATAAACATGAAATATTATTTAATAGTTTTTCCTCTTTTCTAACAAATTTTTCATATATAAATGATTGAATTACATTTCCTAATGTATCATTTTCATCATCTATAGAATAATCATAAGTATTTTCACAATTTGTATCCTTTTCTATTTTAATTGCTTCATTTGTCTTTAAATTAATTATTAATTTATTTAATTTTTCTATTAAGATTTCTAATGACTTATTTACTAAATATTTAGCTGTTAAATATTTATTAATTGGTTCTATTTCAAAATTAAATGCGTTCGGATCTCCATATTCATTTACATAATATGATCTTTCTTTATCAAGAATATTCATTTCCTTTGTTACCTTACTTTTATCAATTATATATGAGAAATTAGCTAATGATACAGGATTAAATGATGCGTTATATTTACCATTTTTCTTTACAACATTTGCTTTAAAGTGTAAATATTCACCTTCGCGTAATCTTGTAATTAAAATATAATTATTTGAAATAATATGAGGATAAAATATTTCTCTTAATTCTTTTTTATTTAATTCAATATCATTTCTTTTTACTATTATATTTTCCGTTGTAACATTTAATATGTTATTGGCTTCATTATTAACATTTAATTCCAATGTAATTGTATTATCTTCATAATTATCAATTTCACCTTCTTTTAAACAAATTGGAATTAAACCGATTCTATGAATTAATATTTCATTATGTAAAGGACCATTACTATTTATAATTTCAACTGTTGGTTCAATTTCACCAATAACACCAGGTATTTCAATATCAGATAATATAATTCTTCTAATCGCATTAACAATAGATAAATCAATATCATAAATATCGAAAGAATATCTGTTTGTGGGACAAGAAGGGTTGTAATTATAATTTTTAAACATTCTAACTTAATAAATATAATTTTATTAATATCATTTTTTTTATATAAAAAATGACATTATATATCATTTTATTATAATATATATGTCTAAGACTAAAAAGATAATCAAAAATTTTGTATCAAAAATTGATGATAATAAAAATTATAATTATAATGAATTAAAAAAAATATTATTAGAAGCTATTGATAATAATAGAACTAATTATAAATTAGTCCACGAAGAATATAAAATTTATATAAAAAAATAATTATATTATAATATAATATTAAAATGTTATCATATTTATATAAATATTTTTATAAATATTTTAATTATTATACGAATATATATAAAATAAATTATAAAGAATTATTATATTCTAAAACTGATAATAACGCTATAGCATTAGAAACTACAAATAATTATTTACTTGATTTATTTGTAAATTTAACAAGAGATTCAAATGAAAATGATATATCTTTTTATTTAGACAAATGTATTAAAATTGATCCAGTTAAAACGGTAGCTATTATTTTAAATTCCAGAGATAGAAAGCGTGGTAAAAAGGAAAAAACAATTAGCAATAAGGCACTATTATGGTTAAAATATAATAATTTTTTAAATACATATAATAAAAATTTATTAACTTATATTGATAAATATGGTTGTTGGAAAGATTTAAATTATTTAGTAGGTGAAACTTATAAAAAAAATTATAATTTAAATACTAAAAATGTTGACAATTTTTATGAATTGAATTTATATGCTGACCAATTAATGAAGGATAAAGAAAATATTGATAATAATATTAGTTTATGTGCTAAATGGTTTCCTAGTGAACAAAAAAGAATTGATAAAAGATATAATGTATGTGATAATGTAGCAAAAATTTTGTTAGATAAAAACATTAATAAATATAGTGAAGAAGAATATGATAATTATAATAAGAAAAGAAAAGAATTTATTAGAAAAAATTATTTAACACCTTTAAGAACTAAACTAAATATTTTAGAAAAATATATGTGTAATAATGATTGGAAAAATATTGATTATGAAAAAGTACCATCAATAGCATCTAATAAATTTAGAAATGCCTTTATTAAACACGATAACGAAAGATATTGTCAATATTTAAGTAATGTATCTAAGGGTATTAGTAAAATTAATACAACTGGTATTTTACCACACGAATTAGTTAATTATTATTTAGAAAACAATAATGCCGAAGTTGATGAAACAATTGAATTACAATGGAAAACAATTTTAAAAGAATTAGATGATAGCAAATTATTTGATAATCTATTATCGGTTGTTGATGTTTCGGGTTCAATGTTTTCAGCAAGTAATGGTAGTATTCCTGGGCAAGTTGCAATTTCTATCGGATTATTAATCGCAAATTGTTGTAAAGGCGTATTTAAAAATAAAGTAATTACATTTCATTCTGAACCAAGTTTTCATGAAATAAAAGGAGATACTTTAAAAGAACAAGTTGAATGTATTTCAAAGGCAGATTGGGGTTATAATACTAATTTTGAAGCAATTGCTGATTTAATTATTAAAAGTAATAGTATTCCTGATAAATTAGTTATATTATCAGATATGCAATTTGATCAAGCATTTGATAACAATTTAAATACTGAGTTACCTTATAATACATTTAAGGACAAATTTATTGATAATTATTTAAATGTTCCCAAAATAATTTATTGGAATTTAAATTCAGATAATAGTAAGTCATTTCCAATTGATTCTAAAATAGAAAATACAGCTATTATTTCAGGATTTTCAGAGCAATTATTTAAAATTTTTATAAAATATGATGATTTTACACCTGAATTAGTATTAAATGGAATTTTAGAACCATATGAAAAAGACGTATTTATAGATATGAAAGAATACAATGATTATATAATAAATAGTTAAAAAAAAATGATATTTATAATTAATATAGATATTAAAATGAATAATGACTTATTTATACCAATAAAATTTACATCATCAATATTTTTAAAACCCCACGAAGTTAAAAATAATATAGAAGAAGTATTTTTAGAAAAAATTAGAAATAAATATGAAGGTATATGTACTAAACACGGTTATATTAAAAAAAATAGTATTAAAATTATTAAACGCTCAATTGGTACAATAATAAAACAACATTTTAATAGTAATATACAATATAATTTTCAATGTATTGCTGAAATCTTAAATCCTGTTAAAGGTTCAATTATTAAATGTATTATTAAAAATAAAAATGCTATGGGATTATTAGCACAAGGCTTTTATGAAAATGATAATATATTAGAAGTAATTATTCCTAAAATATCTGCTGGTATTATATCTGAAATAAATTTAGATAAATTAAATATAAATGATGAAATATATGTAGAAGTTTTTGGTAAAAAATTTAATATTTTTGATAAATCTATATCTATTATTGGTAAAGCTATTGATCCTTCAAATAAAAATATTAAAACTGAACATGATGTTATTTTAGAAGATGATAATGATGATAATGAACAACCAATTATTTACGATGAAGAACTTATTGATGAAGATAATGAAAATGAAGAAGATGAAGATGAAGACGATGATGAAGACGATGATGAAGAAGATGAAGAGGAAGAAGAAGAAGATATTATTGAAGATATTGATATGGAAGAAGAAATAGAAGAAATAGAAGAGGAACCATTTGAAGAATAAAGGATATAAAATATATAGTTTATTAAATAATAAATGACAAAAAAAGATAAGAAAAAAATTGATAATACAACATTAAATTTATGTAAAAATATTAAAAATAATGTATCCTTATTATCTCAAAATGAATTAAATGAAATATTTAAAATTTTACATAAAAATGATAGTAAATACACCAAAAACAATAACGGTATTTTTGTTAATTTAAATTGGTTAGATAATGATATTTTAATTGAAATAGATAATTATATTAATTTTTGTATTAAATCAAATAAAGAAATAAAGAAACACGAAATTATGAAAAATATATATAATGAAAATATGAATAAAAAGAAAAATTATATTCCTATTACTGAAAATAATGAAGAAAAAATATTAGATAAAAATGAAACTGTTATTGATACTGAAAAAGTCAATAAAATATCATCAAGTATGAAATTTTATTTATTTAAAAAGAAATTTCAAAAAAAAATTATTAATATAACAAACTTAAATAATGTTTTGACACATGAAAAAAATTTAATTACTTAAAAAAATGATTTTCTTTTTATTTATATTAAAGATATAATATGAGTTTAGATAATATTTTTGATTATATTAATGTTGATAATGATAACAATGAATGGATTCCAAATAATTTACAAAATTATAAAAAATTCAGTCAATATAATAATTTAGATATTAAAGAAGAAGTTAAAGAAAAGGTTAAAGAAGAGGTTAAAGAAGAGGTTAAAGAAGAGGTTAAAGAAAAGGTTAAAGAAAAGGTTAAAGAAAAGGTTAAAGAAGAAGTTAAAGAAGAGGTTAAATATAAGAAAATTAAAAAAATATTACCATTAAATTTAATTTCTACTAAATATAATATTCAAGATTTAGATTATATTAAAAATAAACTTAAAATACTTATCACAAATAAAAATAGTACTAAGGTATTTGGACAAAAAAAATCATCCGAAATTCTTAAAGGTATTACCGAAAATAAATGGAACATCTCTTTAGTAACATTTATCTCTTTCCTTTTAGATATTAAAATTATTTATCTTAAAAAAGAAATATTATATAATAAAGAACTTATTTCATATGAAACTATTACTATTTAAGAATACTTCCTGTAAATATTTTTCATACTAACGGTTTATAATAAGGTAACATAAATAATCTATTTATTTTCATCATATTTTCAGCTATTATTTTACATTTTTTCTCTTTTGTTATTTTTTTACCATCATTTTCTAATATGATTTTATACTCATCTACTATTATATCATGGTCTGGTTTTAATAACGATTCACATACAATTCCAGTCTTTTTACCATATGCTTTACCACTTGTTAATATTTTAAATTGATTTGTAGTGCCTTTTTTATCTTGTTTTGGTAATATTAATCCTATACTTATTTTTTCTTTCTGCATATCAGGTATTATAATTTCTTTGCGTTTAGATACTATAGTTATATAATCCTTATCTATTGTTGTCAATGTTTTATATTTATCATTATCATATAATATTATATCTTGTGTTTTTTCACTAAATATATCAAAATAACCTATATATTTAGTTTTTTCACCATATTTTTTTGTCGGTAATTCTTTTTTATTTATTAATGCCCCTTCATTAAATAAACAATCTGCTATATATTTATCATCGTCTTTTAGTCTATCATAATCACTTTCAATAATATGTTTTACAAATTTAATATATTTATCACCATCAAATGATAAATAAATTAATATTGTACTTATATTTTTATTAGTCATATTTAATTCTAATTTATCTGTTAATATATTTTCTTTAGATTCATTTTCATTATTATCATCATCTTGTGTTTTTTCAATATTATAAACAATGTTTAGTTTTGTTATATTTTTTTGTTGTTTATCTATTATATAAATTCCTTGATTATTTGCTAATAATATATAATTATCAATTATACTATTTGGATATATAGATTGTATAATTCCTTCATATATTATATTATTATCTAATGAACTTTCTTTAATTATTTCAATAAATGTAATAAATCTTTCTCCTTTTTGTAATTTTTCATTAACCTTCTTTTTAATTATATTGATTATATTTAAAACTAAATGTTTGTAAGTCTCTTTTCTAAAACCTAATTTATTGGTTTTCATTTTTTTAATATTACATTTAGGCTCATTTTCTAAACTATCCCCGTAATTAAATTTTATTGTCTTATTTTGTGATGTTACTAATTTCAAATTGAAATTAAATATTTCTTTTGGAAAATAATTTATATTCTTCATTAAATCACAATCTAAAGAATTATCAATTATTATCTTATCTAAAAGATTTGTTTGATACATTTTTTTAGAAGATATTCTATAAGCATGTATATCTGGTGTCTCTTGTTGATAATTATCATAACTTGCATGCATAAATACTGTCATATTTCTTTCTTCTAATGGTAAATTATTATGCCTACAATTTCTAATACCTCTACCAATAATCTGCTTGGATTTATTAAAATGATACCACGGTTCTACTATATGTAATTCTCTTGAATTATAAAAACTTAAACCTTCACTCGCAACAGGTGTCATTAATATTACTTTTACCAATTCTCCATTAAGATTTTTCTTATTATTTATTATTGGTAATAATTTATCTATTGAAGTATTTCCCATTACATTATTTATATCAGAATGCGAAGTCATAATACAATATTTTGGATTTTTAGTAAAACCATATTTAGGTGCGTTTGGAATTATTTTTGGATTATTTAATATATTTTTCTCACCTTCGCGATTATAACCCATATGCTCTAATACTATTGCTAATGGTAATATACCACCTTCAACGAATCTTGAATATATTATAATTATACCCTTTGATTCTTTTATTATATTTGCTATATTTAAAAATTTACCTGAATATAATCCTAAATCGTCTTCAGAAGGATATAATGCATTTTCATACTTTTTATTATAATTTACTTTTAAAGAACCACCTGTATCTAATCTTGTGAAAAAATTAGAAAAACCACCACTGCCCGTTTTATTATCATAAACTATATTCATAGGTTGTAAAGTAGCTAAAACATTATTCTCATTTAATTCCTTTTTACCATCTATTAATGCCTTTTGTTTTAAACTTAATTTTGATAATAATATACCTTCATTAATTTTTTTAAACCACTCATTATCACTATCTGGTATCTCATTGCCTCCTGGATCATATTTAATAGTTTTATTTAATACTTTAAAACCGCTATCTTCTGGTGATAATTTTGTAGCAAAAGTAAAAGGATTATTACCTTTTAAATATGATATATAATTACTTGATAATTGTTTCATTATATTTTCATATTTTTTTACTAATTCATTATTTTTATCAAACATATTATCAAATGGTAGTATTAAATCATTTAATAAGTCTTCGCGTTTATCATTTAACAAAAATAAATATAATAAATCCATTATATCTGTTGGTTCATTATACATAGGTGTTGCTGATAATAATATTAAACGATTATTAATACCTTTTCCTAAACAAGAAAGTAAAGCAGAATATATTCTTTTGTCTTCATTTTTTGTACTATTTCTAATATTATGTGCTTCGTCAATAATAATAGTTTTATCTTTTAGAATTTTTGATGAATATTCCGTTTCTATCAATTTAGAGAATTCATCATATGTAAATAATCTATAACGTGTATTTATAAATTTCTTTATTTTAACTAAAGCTTTTTCCTTATTTTCTATTTTTAATAATTGTAACATTTTAATATATGTATCACCTGTACATTGATTTATTAATAATTTATAATCATCATAATTTGCTATACTAAATATTTGCTCCTTAAAACTCCCTTTTAAAGCACTTGGCATCACTACCCATATCTTTGGAGCATCATTTTGTGTATGATTTAATAATAAATTTTCAGATAATGTTATCGCCGAACATGTCTTACCTACACCTACACCATGATAAAGTAAAAAACTATTGTAAGGTGTTCGTGATGATATATAATGACTAACAAAATGTTGATATAATGTCTTTTCAAATTCATCACAGAATTTTTTAGTTTTTAAATTAAATTCTTCTATACTATTTATTTTACCAATTTTATCTATTTTATGTATATTGAATTCATATAAATTATTAATATTATCCCTAAATTTATCATCATTTATATCAGGATAATATAAATTATTTTCTAAAATTTTTTCTTCATTTTTAATAACTGATTTTTTATAACTAATATCTATATTATCTTTAATTATACTACTTTCTTTTTCTTTTTTATCCTCTTTTTTATATTTATCACACTGCTGTTTTATTAATTTATATAAACTACCTTCTTTATTAACTAAATAATTTGTTCGAGGATTTTTTGTATCATCCAAAAACCATTTATTACATTCTTGATTATTTAAAGGAACCTCTGATATTGATTTTTTTGTTTCTTTAGGTGGTTTAGGCGATTTTTTAGGTTGATTATTTTTTTCTTTTTCATATTCTTTTAATAAATTTTTATACGTAATACCAGTTTTAGATATACATCTTCCACTTTTATAATTACATATTTCACCTTTTTTCGCACATACCCTTTTTTTTTCCTTAGTACATTTACTATTACTAATATCTAATATGTCTTTAGGTGGTGTTTTAGATACATCTAATTCTTCTTCCTCTTTTATAGGCGATAATGAATATTTATATTTTTTAATTTCTTTTTTTGGTTTAGGTGATTGTTTAGAATATTTTAATTTTTCCTTTTTTAAACTTTCTATTTTGTCTTCTAAGTTTTTAATTTCACTATCTGTTAATATATTATCCTCATTTAATATATCTTTTAATTCTTTTATCTTAGAATTTATTTCTTTAATTTCTGAAGCCATCTATTAAATAATTATTTTTTCTTTTTCACATATTTTCTTATTTGTTTCCTTAAATAATTCAATACGCTCTATATTTATTTTTTTTATTTTCTTTAATACATCTTTATAATTAAACCACGATAAAGCTCTTATCTCCCTAATTTGTTCTATTGATGTATCGTCTAAATATAATTTTATATCCTTATCTATTTTCGCAATATAATATAAATGTTTATATAATATATTATTAGTTCCATAAAAAATTTCTTGAAATGGATTAATATCTGTTACAATATTAAAATCTTTTTTTGATATTCTTGTTTCTTCGCAAAATTCTCTTATAGAACAATCAGTATTACTTTCTTTTAATTTTCTTCTACCTTTTGGAAATCCCCATTCCTGTTCATAATTATTATATTTGTCCTTTTTTAAATTATTTATAAAAAAATTTGTAGAATATATTGATATATATTTCTTTTTAGATTCACAATATTCTGTTGTATGTTTAACTGTATTATTAATATTTTGTTGTGTCCAAGCATAATTCCAGATTTTATCAAAATCACCTTCTAATAACATCGATTTCTCACCCTCAGTCATATTATTTATTAAATCTAACAAATATTCTTCATCTGTTACCTTATATCTCCCTCTTATAAATTCCATAAATGATAAACTATCTTTTCTTTGTATCATCAAATATTCCACATTATTATTTTTAATTCTATAACATATTATACCAAAACTCATTACAGGATGAATACAATCTTTATATAAATGACCATTTATACCACAATTTCTACAAGTTTGAGGTCTTATATAATTTTGTTTATTATCATCAGTTTTTTTCATAATTATTTATATTATAATATAGTCTTATTCTTAAATTTTTTATATTTTTAAATAATAGAATAAATATATTAAAATGGCTGAATATTTTATAATTAAAAATGTATTAAAAAATATAATAAAAAAAGAAGATATAGATAATTTTGAGGATTATGAAATGAGACATACAAGAAAATGGTCTAATAAAACAAACATTCCTATTAGAAATACAATAACTAATCCAGGAACTCCTATGGAAAATAATATAACTATTAAACATGATAAAACAGCTTGGACTTTTTTTAGTATAATATTTTTAATTTTATGGTTACTATTTTTATTACCTTTTTGTGTTTTATCAGCTTATTTAAGTTGGTATTCTAATAGTTTAATCGATTGGGGAGGTGGATTTAAATTTGTATTTGCTTTCTTTGCGTTTTTCTTTCCTTTTACCTATCTAATAAATCATTTAATTCATAAATATGATTTAATATTGCATATTAATAAAAATAATTAATTATTTATTGATAACTGGCATAATTACCTCCCATCATATTTGAATTAGATAACAATTCAGATGTATTTTTTTGTCCTTGTGATACATTCATATTTTGCATCACGTGTGATTGAGGTCTTGGAGTGGGTTGAGCAGGTCTTGGAGTGGGTTGAGCAGGTCTTGGAGTGGGTTGAGCAGGTCTAGGAGTGGGTTGAACAGGTCTTGGAGTAGGTTGAGCAGGTCTTGGAGTAGGTTGAGCAGGTCTTGGAGTGGGTTGTCCAGGTCTTGGTGTGGGTTGAGCGGGTCTTGGAGTGGGTTGAGCAGGTCTTGGAGTGGGTTGACCAGGTCTTGGAGTGGGTTGAGCAGGTCTTGGAGTGGGTTGAGCGGGTCTTGGAGTGGGTTGAGCAGGTCTAGGAGTGGGTTGACCAGGTCTTGGAGTGGGTTGAGCAGGTCTAGGAGTGGGTTGACCAGGTCTTAGAGTGGGTTGTCCAGGTCTAGTAGTATTTAAAATATTTTCAGCATAATTATTTGCTTCATTACTGGACATTACTTTTTTCGCCTCATGTTGTTTTACTTTTTTATGAGCATCACTATAAGTAGTTTGTGAATTTAATAAAGTTATTAATATCATCACACAATATAATATTATAAATATAGATATTACCCATGCTAAAACAGGACACCACCAATTTTTACCATCCATATTTCCTCCTGTAACAACACATGTTATCTCTATTAAAGTTAATACAATACCAGGTACAGCCATTAATAAGATGAAAAATATTGCTACTAATCTTTTCCAAATAGATTCATCGCTTTCCATTAATAATATCGCAATACATAATATTAATATTGTTAAACTAATACTAAAAGCAGCATATTTTGATTGTGTTGAACCAATTACAGCATTAACTAATTTCGAAGCCATATTAATATATTATTATTCTATCTATACAAAAGAAAGAAAAATAAAAAAATGAAATTTTATATAAAATTTTTAACTATATAAAATAACATAATGGGTATTCCTTATTATTTTTATGTATTGACCAAAAAATATGATTCAATTTTACTTGAAAATATTACATTTAATATTGATATATTATGTTTCGATTTTAACGGTATTATTCACCCTATTTCTGCTAAAAATAATAAAACATATGATACTATTTTTGATAACCTATGGGATGTCGTAAATAAATATTCAAATATGTTTAATATTAAAGATATAAATATTTGTGTAGATGGTATAGCTCCTTTGGCTAAAATTATTCAACAAAGAAAAAGAAGATATATGTCCTCTTATAAAAAATTAATTGATAACGAAAATAGTTCTTGGGACTCTAACTGTATTACACCTGGTACCGAATTTATGAATAAATTAAATATCTATATGAAAAATAAAATTAGATATAATACTGATAGTAAAAATATATTTTATTCAGGTAGCGATATTAATGGCGAAGGCGAACATAAGATTTTTCACTATATCAAAAAATATAATAATGATAAGAAAATACTTATTCACGGTTTAGATGCTGATTTAATTATATTATCATTAATATCTCATAAAGATAATATATATTTAATGAGAGAAAAAGACGACAATGATAAATTAACTTATAAATATGTTAATATATCTAAATTAAGATATGCAATTATTACCGAACTTATAGAAAAATGGAACTTAGACCCCGAAAAATATAGTGATATTTTCTCCGATGATTCCATCGATTTAATTGAATCTTATTGTGTTATGTGTTCAATTTTAGGTAACGACTTTATACCACATTTACTAACTATTAATCTTAAAAATAATGGTCTCGACAAACTCTTAAATGCTTCTAAAAATGCTATAGAAACTTATGATTTACTTGTAATTAAAGGCGAAATCAATTATAAATGTTTAACTGAAATATTTAATAATTTATCTAAAACCGAAGAAACAGATTTATTTACAGTTAATAAAAATTATTTATTAAAAAATTTCCACAATAATGGTAAAAAAACATTGAATAGTGAGTTTTATGCTATTAAAAATAAAGATACAATTGCTAAAGATATTTATTCTGATTTTAAATCATGGAAAAATATTTATTATAAACAAAAATTCCTATCAGATATTTACAATGATTCTTCGATTATTAATATATCAGCTTTTAATTATATAAAAGGTATCTATTGGACTTATTATTATTATAAATTTAATATTATTGATCATGACTGGTTCTATCCTTATAATTTCCCTCCATTAATTAAAGATATTACTAATTATTGTTCTGTAAATAAAGAACCAATTATTTCAAATAATTCAACATATATTACTAATAATATACAATTATTAATTGTATTGCCCAAAACAAGTAATCAATTATTGCACGAAAATATTAAAAAATATACTACAGATAAAGATTTAGGTTTATATCATATGTTTCCTACTAAATTTAAAATACATACTTATTTAAAAACACACTTATGGGAATGTTATCCTGAATTACCTAAAATTAATATAGATTTAATAAAAAAAATTATTTAAAAATTAAACGTCTTTAATTATAAAATGTACGACGTATCTAACCGATATTCATATCTATCTGAAAATATTATGAATGCCTTATATCTTTCTTCTAAAGGTGAATTAGAAAAACGTAAAGCTAATATTAAAGTTTATTTAAATAATCCTGTGGGTATTGGAGAACATTCTGATATTACTAATACTATTCAATTAGAACTTGATAAAATGATTGAAGCAGATGATAGAATTAATATTATTACTAAATATTTTGATGATATTGATGTTAAGTTAGTCGATTATGTTTAAATATTTTTTTATTTTTTCAATATCAATTGATAATTTTTCATATTTTTCTTCTAATAAATTATTTTTTTCATTTAATTCTTTTATAGCTTGTAATAAAATTGGAACTAATCTTTCATATTTTAAAGTTAGATAATTTTCACCTGATTTAGATTCCTTATTTCCATCCTTTTTAATTGTATCAAATGGAGCAAGTGTAACTATTTCAGGATATATTTTAATTATTTCTTGTGCTATCAATCCAATCTGTTTTTTATTTTCAAATCCATAATTATCAGCTATTGATGAATTATTATATTTAATTACATTTAAATCTTTTATCTTATTTAACACATTTCTTATATCTTCTAATTTATTTTTTAATCTTTCATCAGAATAATGTGCGACCATATCAGATTTTATATGTAATTCTCCTTCTATCTTTAATATACCTTCAGATCCTGGATGTATTTCACTATATTCATTTAAATATATATTTTCATTTAAATATATATTTTTAAATCTAAGACTATCACTTCCTAAAGAATGAATATCAGTTGTTGATGGTATAATACTTGTATCAAGATTATTTAATAAATAATTACTTGTATCGCTGTCAGTATAACTTGTATAAAGATTTTCACCTTGATATAAATCGCCTGAAAAATAGATATTGCTTCCTACAATTAAATTACTTGTTATAGTTAAATTAGATGATATTCTAGCGTCGCCTGTAATATCTAAAGTTTTTGATGGTATATTATTATTAATACCAATATAACGTGATTCATTAATAAATAGAACAGATTGATCATTTTTCTTTATATCAATAATTGGTTGTTCAACGGTTTGATTAATAATTAAAGCAGTTTTATCTTCAATATTGCTTGTATTAATATTACCGTTAACATCAATAGTATTTTCAGGAGTATTATTATTAAAACCAAAAAAACCATTTTTATAAATTTGTAACCCTTTATTATTTTCATTAGTAATAGTTAAAGTATTATAATCGGTTATATCTAATAATTCTTTTCCATAAATTTCGAATTTATCAAACCACAACTTATTAAACGGATTAGAATATTCATAATTATTTATACGACGAACAACTAAAGCAAAATAATAATATCGCTCTGTTGTATAAACATTTTCTTCGAATACACCATTAATATAAGAGAAAGTTGATGTTCTGTGAAATAATTCAACCCAATTACTACCGTCATTACTTCCATATATTTTATAATCAGAAAGTGGGCCAGAGTCGAGATTGATAACTTGTTTAAATTTATATTTAGTTAGTTTTATCATTTGTGGTAGTTTAATTTGAAGATAATCCCCTAAATAATCTGATTTAATATAGTCTGAACGTTGATAATAACCTGTAGAATCATTATAATTACCTAAATCAAAACTCATATTTACATAGTCTTTAAAAGCATTATAAGCAGCACTTCCCGATGAACTACTATCAACCACATAATTTCCATCGCCATAATCTTGTTCGGTTATTATAGAATTATTAGCTGACAGGTCTATAGGTGGATATTTTCTTTCAATAGTATAATTAGAGGTTTGATAATCAAGAACATCAATATTCCATATTCCATTAGTTGTTAATAATTCAACCTTATTAGATGTTGTATTACTAATTCGTAATAAACCATCCAAAGTAATATCAGTACTAATTTTATAGCTATTATCGCTTAAAACTTCAATATTACTTGTTAAAACATCTATACGATTGATATAGTTGCTAACATTTTCGTTACAACCTTCTATTAAATTAGTTAAGTCTATATTACTTTGGTCTATAATAGCTTTTAAAAAGTTTGAAGTACTATGTAATAAATTTGATGTATTATGTAAATTTTCGTTTTGAATCTGGTTACTGCTATATATAATCGCTTTCAAAAAGTTTGATGTATTATGTAATTTTTCATTTTGAATCTGGTTACTACTATTTATAATCGCTTTCAGAAAGTTTGAATTAGCATCTAACTGGCTTATAACATCAACTTCGCCAATTAATAAGTTACCATTTAAATATAAATTATTGAAACGATTTGTTTCAGTACCTAAACTAAATTTTTCTGTTACTTTAGGTATTATATTACAAGTATTTAATACCCTATTATCACCACTAATTTCTAAACCACCATATAATTTTAGTAAACCTGTATTATCTAATGTTAATTTCGATTGATAATTTGTATTATATTCGTTTATTGTACCAAAATCTAATATATTATTTGTAGATGATATACTATGTTTTATTTTCAAAGATGGACCATCTGCGTCAGTATTATCAATAAGTAAGTTTTCTGTTTTATATGTATCAGTTTCTATTATAGTAGTTTGACCTATAACTTCTAAGTTACTTGCCTTTAAAGTTCCATCTATAAACAAATCTGTATCAATAATATAGCTATTATCCACATCTCTCGTAATATTACTTGTTAAAACATCTAAACGATTTATATAATTGCTAACATTTTGGTTACAGTTTTCTATTAAATTGGTTAAGTCTATATTACTTTGATGTATAATCTCTTTCAAAAAGTTTGAAGTACTATGTAATAAATTTGATGTATTATGTAATTTTTCATTTTGAAGTTCGTTACTACTATTTATAATCTCTTTCAAAAAGTTTGAAGTACTATGTAATAAATTTGATGTATTATGTAATTTTTCATTTTGAAGTTCGTTACTACTATTTATAATCTCTTTCAAAAAGTTTGAAGTACTATGTAATAAATTTGATGTATTATGTAATTTTTCATTTTGAAGCTCGTTACTACTATTTATAATCTCTTTCAAAAAGTTTGAAGTACTATATAATAAATTTGATGTATTATGTAATTTTTCATTTTGAATCTGGTTACTACTATTTATAATCTCTTTCAAAAAGTTTGAAGTACTATATAATAAATTTGATGTATTATGTAATTTTTCATTTTGAATCTGGTTACTACTATTTATAATCTCTTTCAAAAAGTTTGAAGTA
>Ga0315315_10001245_pt1 | contig 23188 bp, 17 predicted proteins | sample M140m3416metaG_FD_203699 | JGI IMG/M metagenome (GOLD analysis project Ga0315315, IMG submission 203699) | Ammonia-oxidizing marine archaeal communities from Monterey Bay, California, United States - M1 40m 3416 | ecosystem: Environmental > Aquatic > Marine > Intertidal zone | place: USA...
AGCTTGCTGAGAACAAAATTATCGATTGGGTTTCGACACCAATCCACGTTGCCCACCCGCGGAATCATCGCTTGCACAGGGGGAACGAACGACCAGTGTTTTTTATACTCTCCACCTGACTGAATCCACGTCCTGAGCATCTCAACTTCCCCCTCAGTCAGGCCTCTTCCAGAGTCAGGGGGCGGCATGCGCAGCTCTGGATCATCTGCAATCACCCTTTTCAGCAACTCGCTGCCATCGGCATCGCCGGGGATAACAGCGGCATAACCACCCAGATCTTTCTTTGCACCTTGTTCGTTATCCAGCCTTAGATCGACCTCGCGAGCCTCCTCATCAGGACCGTGGCACTTGAAGCAGTGCCGAGCTAACAGAGGGCGGATGTCGCGATCAAAATCACTCCCCAAAACGCTCCCTGAAAAGTGAACCAGAAATGCAAAACCAAAACATGGAAAGAAGATAAAACGAAAAAGCAGATTGCCTGGAACGTGCATCAAAGGTGAGCACCCTTCATACCTGAAAAAACAAAGAAATTCACTGCCGCGATGCTTACGGGGGGGGAACCCTGCAATGCATCAACTCACATCTTCCGGGAAATAAGCCCCTCGTCCCAGACCTACCCTCCAGTTTATCCGATTTATGCGTTTCAAGGAGTGTCACAAAAACCTGCACCGATGACGAATCGCTCACAGCGAGAGCAACCGTGTTTATAAAAAGATTCCAACGAGCACCAAGCCCACAAACCCAGCAAGGTTTGCTCAATCCAAGGCCCTTGATTCGCATCTGCAGTCCAGGCGTTTCAAGGTGCGACGCGATTTCCAACGGGCATCACAAGAGCCTCAGGGACTACGTCGCGCCTGCCGAGCTTCCACTGCGCCGCCGTAAATCTCATGCGCGGCCAACACCACCATTCCGACCAGAAGCGGCAAAATGTAGTACAGCAATCTGAATATCAACACCGACGCCAACACAGAGTCACCAACCGTACCCTTGAGCAAAGTTAGCAAGATCAGATCCAGTACTCCGAGACCTCCCGGCACCTGCGTCAGCAGTGAAACAGAAATCCCAACTAGGTACGCTCCCAACACCATTGCGAATGGTACCGTCGCCGCAGTGGGAAGCACCAGATACAGTGCCGTCGCAGATATCAACAGATCAATCGCGGCAACAGAAGCCTGGACTGCCATTAGCCCGGGCTCAGGCGGTCGCAGATTCAGCTTACCGATCGGCCATGGTTTTCGCCAAAGGCAGCAAACCAGCAGGTAGCTGATTGCAAGGACTAGCAGAATCACGCCCAGGGTGCGGGTGCCAAAAGGCAAACTCACCTCTTCTGGCAGTTCGACGGGTACGCAGACCAACACCGTACCTCCAAGAAACCATAAACCGCTCCAGAAGGTCAGCCCCAGAATCGCCATCATCACGACGATCTGGCTCGGCGAGAGTCCCCACCGAGAATAAAAACGAAACCGCAGTGGAGTGGCCGCGAGCAAAGTTCCCAAGTTATTACCGAGGCTGAATCCCAGAAATGACACTAAGGCAACGCGACGCAGTGGAAGCGATCGGCACACATAACGCAGGGCCAACAAGTCATACGCGGTGAGAAGACCGTAATTGAGCGCGATCAGAAAGGCAGCAAAACCGATATAGAGTGGCCTTACCCCAGTCAGCCCAGCCATGAATTCTTCCCACGTGATCCCTTGGACCTCGCGGTACAGCAGACGAATCGCTAGCACGAATAGCACGGCAGCAAACGCCGGTCCGACAATCGCACGTAATCTTCGCGTTAGCAAGGAAACCGCCAATGGAGAGTGAGAGAGTTGCGTCGGGATATTGTCAATGCAACAGCAAGGGTCGCAAGGGGAACACCCGCCAAAATCATCAAATTGGCCGACCTGCGTTCCTCCTAGAACCAGCAAACAGCCTGCGAAGCGAGATACCGGTCTCGGGCTGACTATCGGTAGCAAGCTCAATTGACTAAAAACAAGTCAGGTTGGCAGCGACACACATCGTAGCCAAAATTGAAGGCAGGTGGTGGAATGGGCAGTCATGAGGCGAGGTTATCGCCCACCCTCATGTCACTTGGTTCTGCACAATTTGGACCTGCTGCGAACAGTCAATATCGAACACTGAACATCAACTGACCAGCACTTCCACTGCGTTTTTTTAACGACACGCATTTACTGATGAGTTGTTCAATCGGTTCTCAGTTGGGTCGCACGACTCATACACGATGATTTTGATGAACCCTACCCTTTAATCGAGCAAGATAAGATGAAAACGGTGCAGCATGACCTGGTTGTTCTCGGCGGCGGCCCTGCAGGGTATGTGGCGGCAATCCGAGCAGCACAACTTGGAATCGACACAGCTTGCATCGATGAGAATCCCCGTTTTGGCGGCACTTGTCTTCGCGTTGGCTGCATCCCAAGCAAGGCGCTTCTCGAGTCGAGCCATCTTTACGAGGAAGCAAGCCACGGTATGTCCGAGCACGGCGTGCAAATCAACGGGGTTGAGTTGCACTTAGACAAACTGATGGCCCGGAAAGAGAAGATCGTGGATACACTCACTGGTGGTATCAATATGTTGTTCAAGAAACGCGGTGTTACTCCCTACCAAGGGCGAGGCCGCTTTCGCGACGTCAACACCATTCAAGTGGACGGTGAAGAACCGCTATTGATCGAGGCCAAACGCATTCTGATTTGCGCCGGCAGCCACCCAGCCAAGCTTCGCTCGGTCGAAGAAGATAATGACCGGATCGGAAACAGCACGACGGCGTTGTCATTTCCTGACGTGCCAGATCGACTCGTTGTGATCGGCGGTGGCTACATCGGACTCGAACTGGGAAGCGTTTGGAATCGCTTGGGCAGTGAAGTCATTGTGCTGGAAGCCATGGATCGCATTCTCCCGGGCATCGACAACGAGATAGCGAACATCGCCCACCGCACCTTTAAACGCCAAGGTCTCGACTTTCGAACCAACACCTTTGTTGACTCGGCCAAACGAAACGGCGAAAAGTGCGTGGTTGCGATCAAAGATGGAGATCCCATCGAGTGCGATCGAGTTCTATTATCCACCGGCCGCACACCGGCCACAGACGACCTCGGCCTTGAGTCGATTGGACTGGAAACAGACGGACGCGGATTCATTGCCGTTGACAATCAATTCGAAACCGCAGTCGAAAGCGTCTATGCCACAGGCGACTGCATCGGTGGAGCCATGCTTGCCCACAAGGCGATGGAAGAGGGAATCGTATGCGTCGAGAGGATGGCCGGAATCGAAAGCCACATCAACTACGATGTCATTCCCGCAATCGTCTACACGCACCCCGAGATTGCGACTGTGGGTAAAACAGAAGAGCAACTCAAAGAAGCCGGTGTTCGATACAACAAAGGAGTGAGTCCCTTTGGCGCCAACGGCCGCGCACGCACCCTCGGCGAAACCGAAGGTCGTGTCAAAATCCTGGCCGACCAAGAGACCGATCGGGTTCTGGGTGTACATATCATCGGCGCCCGAGCTGGTGATCTGATCGCTGAGGCGGCGGCAGCCATGGAGTATGGGGCTAGCAGCGAAGACATCGCGCGAACTTGTCACGCCCATCCGACCCTTGCCGAAACGGTGCATGAGGCTGCGATGGATGTCGAAAAACGGGCTATTCATACCGCCTAATCTGGCAAGAAGCCTCACAGAACCAGTTTCAACCGCGTCGAGTGGCACGCATGACCTCGCGTTTGCCACCGACGGGGCCCGGCAAACACTCGATTTCAAAACCGCTGGCGGTCAGCGCATCCTTCACACGGCGATTCACGCAGTAAGTGACCAACTGTCCCCCATCACCCAGTAGCGTCCACATCCTGCTCAAAAATTCCTCTGTCCACAGTTCTTGATTCACTGCCGGGGCAAACGGATCAAAGTAGATAGCGTCAAAACCTGCAGAGTGCGATAACCGAAACTCGCGAACGTCGTGGTGATGGATCGTCACCGCAACACACTCGTTGAATTCCCAGCAATAACTTCCGTGTGTCGAGCCAGCGAGGCACTTCTCGTACCAATCAAGGTAGGATTCACACACGGCTGAACTTTTCAACCCCGACTCCAGTTCCAACGCTCGCAGAACACTCACGGGCAACAAGTCCAACTCAAACGCGTGATAGTCCAACTTTGCATTCCCCCTGACCGCTTCGTCAACCGTCAACAGCATCCCAAGGCCTGTTCCCAACCCAACCTCCAGCACTGCGGTAGACTCCCCTTTCGCAAGCCTTTCCTGCACCCCGCTATTTTTCAGATAAACGTGACGGGTCTCGGCCAATGCCCCAGAAGCGCTATGAAACGCAACACCGCTAACAGGGTCAATCAGTGTCCGACTTTGATCGTCTGTAATTTGAATTGCCTTCCTTGTACCGGCAATTTCCAAAAGTTGACGCTTGGGAGGCATGAAAATCACCGAACGCGATGCAACATGATCGCCGAAAAAAGCTTAAACTTACAGTCAAGCACCTTATCATACTCTCTCGCAGCCAAACACAAACTGGGGCTTAATACGTCCGAGTTGCGTCACGTGCGTTGACCGATTGCGTATCATGACACACCCCAACTGAGCAAGATTACGCCTGTCCCCAAGCGAGCTTTTAAAACTGGCAGGAAGTCGTTCAAATTTTGAGAGTCCTCAAATCTTAAGAAACACTCGGCACGCTCCATGAAACGTGCATGCAACAGATGAACGGGCGCATTTCACCGCGGCAATCCTTTGAACAGCGACGCAGCAATGCCATCACAAGATACTGGTCCTTCCACCATCCCAGCCTCCGTCGCGACACGCGAGGCATTGACGCAGATTGCCAAGGTCCGCGAGGCGTTACAGAACGTCATCCGTGGAAAGGCTGAAGTCATCGACTCGTTGTTAACCGCCCTGCTTGCAGAGGGTTCAGTGCTACTGGAAGATGTACCAGGCGTCGGAAAGACAACCTTGGCCAAGTCGCTTGCAAGCCTGCTGAACCTCGAATTCCAAAGGGTTCAGTGCACCCCGGATCTCTTGCCTGCAGACATTCTTGGCAGCTCGATTTTCCAGCCTGCGACGGGTACGTTCGAATTTCGCCCTGGACCAATTTTTTGTGACCTTCTGATTGCGGATGAAATCAACCGAGCTTCTCCTCGAACTCAAAGCGCCTTGCTCGAAGCGATGGCGGAATCTCAAGTCACCATCGATGCAAAGCGACACGCCTTGCACCAACCCTTTCTGGTAATCGCAACACAAAACCCCAGTGGATTCGAGGGAACCTACCCTCTACCCGAATCGCAGCTTGACCGTTTCTTGTTCTGTCTTTCGATGCACTACCCCGACCCGGAGAGTGAAATCGACTTACTTCTGGATCGCTCGATTGACGAGCCCGGCTTCGCGCTCAAACCGTTGATGGAGAAAGACAGCTTGATTGAATTGCAGAAAGTGGTCCGCCATGTGGAAGTCAACAAGAAGGTCGCTAGTTACATCGTGACGCTCGTCAATGCAACACGCCGAGACTCACGCGTACGAATCGGGTGCAGCCCTCGCGGTTCCAAAATGCTTCTTCGTGCTGCTCAAGCACGTGCCGTTCTTCAGGGACGTCAGTATGTGCTTCCCGACGATGTGCAAGCTCTTGCCGTTGACGTGATTTCCCATCGCATCTCGCTGCGCAGCAGCGGCGGCATCAATTCCGACGATGCTGCACATGTGGTACGGGACCTGGTCCAGTCAACCGAGGTACCCGTGTGAGCTCCGGCAGCAACTCCATGGACACAACGCCCGACCCCCGGCAGCCCGGATTGGTTGCACGGCTGGCCCGGCGAGCCTATGCGGTTTTAGTCGCGCCCGTCCGAGCGTTTTTGGCGATACGGCGAGCCATGACACCAGCTTCGATCAGTGTTCTTCTGTTTGCCATTGTCACTCTCAATATCATTTGGGGATTTCCTTGGCTCGGGCTTTTTTCTGCCTGCCTTGGAATGCTGGTTCCGGGCTGTTTGATCCACTTTATCACGCTGCCCTCCTTGGACACCCAATTTTCGCTGCCCAACTCCGCACCGCGGGGTCAACCTTTCCAAGTCACCATCCACGCCCAAAACCGCAGTGTTCTGCCTGCGCTCGACTTTGGATTCGCCTTCGCAGCCCCGCCCTTGCCTCGCCGACGGTGGTTATTTCGGGCAAAGAAAGCACTGTCTGGCTATTCCGTGCAACAAAATCCTCAGAACGATCTTTTCCTCAGCCCCGGTGATTCCGCCACACACCTCGCAGTATTGACCTACCACAGACGGGGAATACGAAAACTTCCGGACACCGTGGTCAGTGGGTGTTTTCCGTTCCACCTTTTCGCATCGAGTGTCGATACGCCATCAACCATAACAATTCCGATCACGCCACCACCGCTTGCAGGCGATGATGAACACGCGAAAGGTCTACTCAATAATCTGGGGGGATGGTCACATCAATTACTCTCAGGTGACCAACTCGATTACACGGGCAGTCGTGAATACGAGCCTGGCATGTCAGTACGGCGATGGGATTTTCCCTCATGGGCCCGACTTGGAATCCCTATTGTCAGAGAGTTCCAGTCACCATCAATTCAGCACGTTTTCCTAATCATTGACACCGCACTGGACGAACAAGCGACTGCGAACGCTGACGACTGTTACCCTGCGTTTGAGCAAATGCTTTCGTTAGCAACCACCGCCATCCATGATCTGGCAAAGCAGACGGTCAAGTTGCAACTGTTTGTCACGGACATGCCCTTCAATAACGACACACCGCCAAGAACTGACGCTCCGCTGAACAATGGCGAAACATCTGCGACTTTTCTTTCTGACACTGACACGGAATCAATGCTGATCAAATTAGCCGCGGCTGAACCAGTTTCAATCGAGGCAGCTGATTTACAAATCAGCACAGCATTGGAAATTGCCGGGCGGTCACCCACCCTCATACTCACGACCCGAAGTTTAACCGACTTAAGCACGAATGCGATTGATTCTTGCACGGTGATAAGAACTGATTCGCCCCAGCAATCCAACGCAAGGCCCCGAACCCGACCGCTGAAGCAAACGGCAACTTCCTCGAGCGACCCGGTCGAAGCCTGACAACCGTGAGCTTATTTTCGATGCGTTAGCAACCCAGCATGAACTGAAAACCAGAACCCCTTACCAGCAAACCAAAGACGCCCATGGCTCCGTATGCCACCCGCACGATCACGTTTCTGCTTATCGTTCAGGCGATGTTTGTAGGTTCAACGTTTCGCTCGGCCATTCCCATCGTGATGGTCACCTTGGCTGCGACTCTGCTGGCGTCAGCCCGAGGTTGGCGATTGCGGCGGCGAGGTCCAGGCAAGCGTCATTGGATCGTGTCAGCGTTCAATGGGTTGGTCTTCCTGTTAGCATTGAGTGCTGCGATTGCGGCCTGCGGGATTTGGCGGTCCATGGCAGAAATCCCATTGCAGCAAGGCCGAGTTCAAGCCGCTCTGGACACCTGCGCTCACGCGTGCCTCATTATCTCGCTATTTATCTGGCTGGCGCGCCCTCTCCGGGGGCATTACATGATGCTTCCGCTAGGCTTACTGATGATCACGCTCTGCGTATTTGCAGGTGGTGCCAGCACTTCGCAGGCTGCCCAAACCACAGTTGCCTTAGCAACCTGCGCCGGCTTTTGCCTCGCTTCCCACTGTATTCTTGGTGCCCCTGCGGTAAATCCTGATCCCGCCGCAATGCTCAACCAACCGGCCACCAAGCCTAACTTGTCCCTGACTCCTCTGCTCGTTCTGCTGACGATGTCTCTGCTCTTAATGGCAACCAGCGTCGTTGCCAATAGCACGCAAGCCGTGCTGCCCATCATTCAGCAGAAGCTACAGGAACAGCTTCAAGTTTCAATCAACATGTCCAGTGAAGATCAGATCATTGGCGGCACTCGATATGTGCGAGGCAGCACTCTTGGGTCGGTTCGAAAAGTGATGATAAAGAACCCGCAAGAAATCGCCCTGACAGTGTACTCAGATCCCGTTCCTGGCTACCTCCGGGGAAATGCCTTTGATACTTACCGTCGCCAACAGTGGAAGACGGTGCAGACCGACTTCATCTTGAGCACCAGTAACCCCGAGATGCTCGATCGCGACATCGCTCCCTCCAAAACCGCCGCTCGAAAATCGAAGGCAGACAATCAGTCGTTGACCTTGAGCACCTTTTTGCTCAATGATCCCAATGGGCCAACTGTAGAATTGGAGATTCACAATGATCCGATGAAGGGAACGGTTGTCTTTCTTCCACAAACAACCAGTTGGGTCGAGGCAAAAAGTAACGAACTGACTGTCAACCCGCATGGTATCGTTCGCTTGGGTGTGGACATGTCCGAACCTTATGTCGCAGTTGTCAGTTCCCAATCACTCCAAGAGGCAATGTCTGCTGAACGTAAAAGTTTTTTGCTCGACTTGCCCCCGACCATGGATGAGTTCCTGCTTGATTACTCAGTGCAACGATGGGGAAACCTGCAGACCTTTGACGACAAGACCGAAGCCGTCAGTACTCACTTTCGCGAAAACTTTGAATATTCACTCGAACTGCCCGAACGTCACCGGGGCTACGATCCGATCGTCAATTTCCTTGATACACGCCACCCCGCGCACTGTGAATATTTCGCAACCGCAACGGTACTTTTGCTTCGCAGCCTCGATGTACCAGCACGATACATCACCGGATATGTGGTGGACGAGTACAACTCGGACACCGAATCATGGGTCGCTCGCAACCTCGACGCTCACGCTTGGGTTGAAGCATATGACGAAACCAGCCAACGCTGGGTCGCGGTCGAGTCAACACCGGGCAGGCAATACATCACCATTACCAGCGACGACCAATCAAATGATGGCGATGGTCTTTTCGACGTTTTCTACAGCGGCGGCGATGACTATGGCGATACCTTCCTGGGTCGGGCTATCGGTTGGCTTCTGTCCATCCGAGTCACGGATCCCCTGAACCTTTTATTCCGGGCAGCGCAATTACCACTCTTTTGTGTTGCGGTGTTTTTGATTTGGACAAAGTTCCTGCGCCCCGCCCGCGCTGAAGATCGCGACATTGATATGGCCAGCAGGCGCATGCTGAAACAGGCAGATCGCAAATGCAGGAAACACGAACTTGTGCGAAGACGCAGCGAAACACTGAATCAATTTGCAGATCGCATCGAAGCTTTCTGCGTTTCCGAAAAGAAACACTTAAGAGAATCTGAGAACCAGCGTCTTCAGACATTACCAAACTGGTACCGGCAGTTCGCAAGTGCAAGGTATCAAGGTATCCGCCCTGCTCCCCTGGCTTAGGATCCCAAGACGTACGCAGGACAATGTCTCGACAACTCCCTCGCCAACACGCCAATCAAACGCCCTGCCCCGTTTCAACAGGGAAACGGGTGTGACTCGTGAGTTTGGATTCTGAGCAACCGGTGACAGGGCGATGCACTGAGTTTCGATGGATCACGTGACGCGTTTTCCACCGCAACTGTTACCGCGAGGTGTTCACTCAAACAAATGTATCGAACGCTGACAGGTCAGAGGACGGGATGCTACCGGGCGGCAACTTCAGGCGGAAGCAAATCCCTGCCCCGTGCTCACCATCACGCACCTCGATTGCCCCACCATGCTCTCGCATGATCTTGGCACTCACCGGCAACCCGAGTCCTGTGCCACGCATTCCTTTTCGTGATTCAAACATCGAGAAGATCTTTTCACGATCTTCCTCGGCAACTCCTGGTCCATTATCAACCACATCGACGATCCAACCATCCAACGTATCGTATGCGGTACTGACAAACACTTTTGCTTGGTGGGATTCGGGTTCTGGAGCCTCGCTATCCGATTCCTCGTCATGGCGATCATCGCGGTTTGCCGCCCCAGAAGTGGCATCAATTGCATTGGTAACGAGATTCAGAATAGCCCGATGCATTCCATCTTGATCAAATCTAGCTTCAGGAATGGACTCATCGAGATGATGCCCAAGAAGCACATTCATTTCTTTCGCTCGCGTCTGCATCAACTCAACGACATCCCGAACAGTCTCATTCAGATCTGCCTTCACCAACTCCGGTTCACGTTCTTTAGAGAAGGTAAGCATATCCATCACGAGATTCGAAATTCGGTCCTGATTTCGATCAACGATCCCCCATCCTTTCCGGACTGCATCCGTGTCATCACGCTTCAGTCCCGCTTCGATCAAATAACTACCACCGCGAATTCCTTGTAAAATATTTTTGACGTGATGCGAAAGTGTTGCAATGGTTTGCCCCATCGCTGCCAGTCGCTCACTTTGCACAAGTGCTGAGTAGTAGAACGTATCTTCAATCGCCAAGGCCGCTTGATGGCCAATGGCCGTGATCAATCGGAGATGATCGTCCGTGAACTTGAGCTGATGCCCAGACTCAATGAGTTTTCCAGGTGACGTATAAGTATCCACGTAGATCGCGCCGACGATGTCATACCTTCCTTGCAACGGCACACACAATGCTTCGCGTACGCCAGCCTGCACAATCGAAGCCGCCGCATCGAACCTCGAGTCATCTCGGGCGTTGCTGGTTCGCACGCCCTCTTTTTTGTCCAACACAAAATCAAGGATGGTGTGACTGATCGAGATTCTCCGGTCCTTTGCATCAAGTCCCGCTCGATCACACCGCGCTGCTGGCTGAAGCAGCCGTGTTTCCGGATCCCGCAACATGACACAGCCTCGATCGGCTTCGACCCAGTCGAACACGAGGGTCAAAATACGGTTGAGAAGTTCGTTGAGGTCATCTGTTCGCCCGACAGCGATAGCCGTGAGGTACATGACCTCGAGTGAGCGATCACTTTCAGATTCACTGGGTGGCCCGGGGATCGATTGCGAATCAGAACCAGATCTTGAAAGGGAGGACACAATCCTGCTGCCGTCCTCCTGCGTCTTCAGGACGATGTCAATTCCGTGCGCAGCATCCATTTCACGAGGCTGGCCAGCGCCCGTGAAGATCATCAGAGTTTCCCCAATTTCAACGCGATCGCCGCTCCGGAGGACGTGCTTGGAAACGACGTCCCCATTGACCCGAGTCCCATTGCTGCTTTTCAAATCCAGCAGCTCCCATGTCCCATCCTGCTGCACCCGGACCTCGGCATGTGTCCTCGAAGCCTCGGAGTCAAACAACTGGATCTCACTGCCAGCTTCCCGCCCCAGCCTCAAAACGGACTGCGAGAGCTGAAAATGGCGGCCCTGATCCCGACCACGAACAACAAACAGTGACGGCATGAGAATCCCGAAAACAATCGTGAACAACGACAAAAAACGCCCGTTAGGCAGGATACAGCCCCCTACCTGATTCAGACAGGTGGCGAGCCGTCACGAACGAGTCATAATATAGCGTCTTGCCTCCTATCCGTATCCCGCCAGTCAACAGGTTTTGCTTTGGTCCAGCCGCCTCCCATTGAATCCCAGAACGACCCCGCTGATGCTACCGCTTTGGTCACAGCCTGCGAAAAGATTCGCGAACAGGTTGGCCGAGTCGTTGTTGGCCAAGATGCCGTCATCGAGCAGCTTCTGATCGCAATCCTGGCTCGCGGCCATTGCCTGCTTGAAGGCGTGCCGGGGCTCGCCAAAACGCTCATGGTGCACACTCTCGCTGATTCCATGGACCTTTCGTTCCGGCGAATTCAATTCACGCCGGACCTGATGCCTGGCGATATCACCGGCACGGAGATCATCCAGGAAGATCCAGACACGGGGCGTCGAAATTTCGTGTTCGAACGTGGCCCTGTGTTCACCCAAATGCTACTGGCCGACGAGATCAACCGCACACCACCAAAAACTCAGGCGGCGTTACTCGAAGCGATGCAGGAGCATGCCGTCACCGCTGCGGGACACACCTACACTTTGGATGAGCCCTTTTTCGTGCTGGCAACGCAGAACCCGATCGAACAGGAAGGCACCTATCCATTACCCGAAGCACAACGAGACCGTTTCCTGTTTCATGTCGTCGTCGACTACCCCACTCGCGACGAGGAAGGCGAAATCGTCGACCGCACCACATCCACCTTCAACAGCTCCGTTGAAGCAGTTGTCTCCGGTGATGAAATCATCCAATTTCAACGAACCGTCCGACGAGTGCCCCTGCCACCTCACGTCAAAGACTGGGTTCTGGACGCTGTCCGTGCGGTGCGTCCTGCCGATGAACAATGCAAAGGATGGGCAAAGGAACTGATCGAATGGGGCCCAGGTCCCCGCGCAAGCCAACAATTGGTGCTGGCCGCAAAAGCCCGAGCGCTGCTGCAAGGAAGACCCCATGTCACCATTGACGATGTTGAAACCCTGGCGCACCCCGTGTTACGGCACAGAATCGTACCCACCTTCGCAGCCGAAGCCGACGGAATCACCGTAGACGACCTGATCACCCGATTAGTCAAAGAACAAGCCGTCGCACCCGCCAAGGTGCTTTAGGCTTAAGCCGCCTGCGACCTGCCAGTGACGCGTCTGCCAGTGACGCGTTTGTGATGACAAACCAAGCATGAAGCAACGCTTCATGCTTAACGCAGATTCAGCACCCGCCGAATCCGGGACGCAACCGCCGGATCACGCTCGTCCCCCAGGTGCGTCTGCAAACGTCCCGCGATGGCGGGATCATCCATGCTGCCGAGACTTGAAACGGTTCGCAATCTCACGTCACGATCTGGGTCCTGCAGCAACAACAACAGCCAAGGACGTGGCTCGATCACACTGGTACTGGTTAAAGCATCAACCAGCTCAAGCTTCTCGTTGATGTCCCCAGTAAAAATTCTCGTCGCGATCGCGATCGCGGTCTCATCAAAGCCTCTGGAAACAAGCTCCAACTTCGCCTTTTCACGAAGTGCTGTATGCGGGCTGCCTAGCCAATGCATCACCGAGGCATCATCAAAGGTGCCCATGGGAGAATCAACCAACGCAACCTGAGCATTGGCTTCGATTGCCAATGACTTGGTGACACCGCTGCGATGATCCGACCGCCCTATCTGGGAAGCGTCCGCGCTACCCACAGAATCAATCAGAGAGCTTTCGGCAAAGTCCGCCAGCCGAACGACCTCATTCTCGCCAATCAGCTGCAACCTGTTTGCTCCTGACTTGTAAACTGTAGGCACTGCCCCAGACCTGCTAGCGGTTGGGAAGTTGGCAGTTGCTTGTGCGGAGTCCGCGGCTCCAAAAGAGACGCCTGAAGTCACTCCCGCGATTGCGTTTGGCGCGGCATCCGTGACCCCGTCTGTGACATTTCGGGCAATCTTCTGGCCAGGGGGCCAAGTGGTCCACTCGTCGACCGATTGAATCCCATCCACCGGCAACGGTCCGCCCTGCACACCCAAACGCCCGGGCGTGACTGATTTTACCAAAGTCGCGTTTTGCTCGGGACGGCCCGAAAGCGCTAACAAGTTGATCGCATTGGATGCACGCTCTGGCAGATCACCGGTGGCACCAGGATGCTCTGCCGTAAACAACAAGGTTTGCTGCATCAAGCTTGTTCCCCAACCCGTGCGATGATCCGGCAGATCAAGCGCGATCCCCTTCACAGCTTCGATCAATAACTCGTGCCGGGACTTCTCGTCCTCCAACGGCAAAACCGTCCAATTATTCTGCGCGGTTCGCAACAGTTCATAACCAGTCCTCGCGACTCCCGAATCTTCGTCAGCCATGCTACTGACGAGCGGTTCTACGCTAAACACTCCCAATTCAGCGATCTGTGCCAAACGATCAATCTTTTGACTGGCCCCAAGACCATCAAAGTCGGCCAACAAGCGTCCGGCTAACCAACGCTTGCTCTGATTCGCCAGGACAAGGATCCCACCAGTCGCGATCGTCACCAGAACGAACACTTGGAAGGCTCGTACCAACGCACGCCGTCGTGTGTTTTTTTCCTTGCGGGCTACACGAGCAAACGGATTTTCCGACAGATCACCAAATTCCATTTTGGGTCAGTCACGTAAGAGTCAAGAAAAGAAAGTGCCACTGGACAGGTGCGGATTGTGGCCGTCAACTCGTACACGTCGCAAGATCACTTCCGCAGAAAGCTAGCATTCACGTTACAAACTGCTCCCAGCCTCCTCAGATAGCTGGACCGCGACGCGAAAGCTCATGTCTACGAAAAGCATTCCTCAAGCTTGCTCGCCGGTAATCTAAGGGAACAAGCTGGAATTCACGCTGATTTCTGGTCGCGTTTTGATTCTGACTATGGTTCTGACACCACCTACCTTCTGTTCATGGGCGACTGGGATTACAACAAGTGGCTGTGTTTTTGGAGTAAAGATCGTATGAGTTTGTCGGACCCCCTCTATTATGAATTTTGAGTCGCACCTCTCGGAGATCGCCTCCGCAGACTGCTTGACCCATCGGCCAGTCGATTCCGGTGCCTGTGCGGATCCGTTTGAGGCAACGCTGTCGGCGCTGCGTGCCCCTCTTGATTACCCTGCGTTGACCGAGGCGATCGTGCCTGGTGACACCGTGGCGGTGGCAGTGGACCCGAACACGCCTCAGGTTTTAAGAATCCTTTCTGCAGTCATTCAACTGCTTCAGGAAAGTAACGCTGACAGCATCAGCGTTACGGTAGGCGACGAAGCACTTCCCTCGACAATGCAAGCGATCGCAGAAGTGGTGGGAAATGCTGCCGAAGTGGAGATCCACCAACCCTCCAACCGCGAGGCATTGCGATTTCTAGGCCCCGATGCTTCGGCGCATCCCATCTACCTGAACCGGTTATTAGTCGACGCAGACTTTGTATTACCCATTACATCCGGCCGCTGTGGTGATCTTGATTGCCAAAGCGATTTGCACGGATTTTTTCCAGCTTTCTCGGATTCTGCATCCCGACTTCGATTATTGAGTCACCCAGCGGAAGCGGTTGCGGAGGCCGCTGACCCCAATGAGCCGGCCATGCTATTGGGTGCTCAGTTGATGATGAGCGTGACATCGAGCAATTCGGGAGAAGCCGCGGATATTTTCGCTGGAACAACCATCGGGATTCGTAAACGACTACAAGAAACACGGCATATGCCAGAGGTTAATTCATCAACCTCCGTGGTCGTGGCTTCGCTAGATGGAAACCAACAGCAACAGACTTGGCAAAATGTGGCACGTGCGGCGGCAGCGGCAGCCCGGCTTGCCGACACGAGCGGCACCATCGTTTTGTGGACCGATCTTTCGGATGCTCCCACCGGTGAGCTGCTGAAGATCTCTGCCGAGACGACAGAACTAGCCAACCACTGCGAAACTCTGAGTGAAGACGAATTACCGCCGTGGGACCCAACTCTGCCCCCAGCGCACACGCTGCGAAAGCTGGCTCAGGAGTATCGGATCCTGTTGCACAGTAAACTGCCACCAGAAGAAACGGAAGCCCTTGGCATGGGTACGATTCAAACGGGCGACGAGCTCGCGAACCTGACACGTTCCTTTGCACACTGTAGCATCATTCGGGCGGCAAGCTTCTGCGGAGCAACTTACGACTGGCCGGAAACACCTTTCTAGCATCATCGCTGCTATCACGGGTTTCACGCTGCATCCACCGTGATGTGGTTCCAGCCACCCGCCCCGGGGAAAGCATGTGCGCATCGCGTGGCGTTTGATCACGAGCAGACGCACCTACCGGCCGAGTCGCGGTGACGATTCCCACAGGTGCGCGTCATGCTCGTCAGAACGATCTGCCAAGCGGGCCCCCGCGACCTCGGTCTACCTCGCGGATCTTCCGCATGTCTGGGTGTTGGCGTGACTGACGGTTGGCGTGACTGACGGCTGGCGTGACTGACGGCTGGCGTGACTGGGCCCATGAGGCACTAAACTGTCGCGATTTGAGTGTTTTTTCCGGTCATACGGCATCTACGTCTCATGAGGCCCCCTGTGAAGATTGGTCGACCTTTTTGATTAGCAACAGTGTGGGGACCACGCGATGTTTACCGATACGCACCTCAGGCGGAGACTACACCTGTGCTACAGATAAGGTCGTCGCCGACTCCCTGATGGATCGCACCTCCCTGCCGCGTGTTGATCAAGAAAAGGCTTTTCTTGACCACACCTTGCCCCATCCTGTTGGACAAACTTCCCTGTGATGTTGAATACACCATCCACGGTGGCGAATGCGCGCATTACCACCGTTCATGACACCGAAAAATGCTCGGACTATCTGCTGGTTTGCGAGGCGACTGCTTCATCCCTGACGGAGGGAACATGGCGTTTTTCATTGGAATCTTCCGATGGAGAGCCAGTTTTTGATGCAGGCGATAGCGATCTCGGTGATTTGAATCGCCTGACACTGCTCGCCGCCGTTCGTGGTCTCGAATCGATCGATGGTCCGTCATCAGTAACCCTGTTGAGCCACAACCGCTATCTGGTTCGGTCGCTTTCTGATTCGCTACCCCGCTGGCGAGAGAACAATTTTGTTTGGGAGCATTTTGGTCGCCGCATTGATGTCCAGCACGCTGACTTGTGGCGTCGAGTTGATCGCGCTTTGTGCATACATCGGGTAGAAGCCTGCCTGGTTTCTTCGCGTTTGGTCAGCGTGGGGGCTTCACCTACGACGCCATCAGCGGAAGAAAACCAGAATCTTTCAAACATCCGTATCGATTCACCGCACCGTGGTCCAGGAGGCCCACGAGGCAGCAATGGTCCCACCGATCAACTGCGTCGCTGGCTACTTCGCGGCAACGTATCCGATGGCCCTCAGGAATCACGACGACGATTCACCGCCAAGGATCTGATTGAGTCGCGCTGAACGCACCAAAGCCACCGATCCACGATTAGTCCACCCGCTAACCCGTTTCATTTTCCCTGACGCCGCTTTAGCGGATCACATATGCACACTCAAGTCTCCCTGACCAGCATCGGCCAACTGATTGACGGCACCCACGAAAACCCCTCGAGCGTGCTAGGCCCCCACCCAGTGGACTATCTTGGAGAGGCAGCGGTTGCGGTTCGCACCTACCTACCGCAAGCGAAAGCTGCGTGGATCATTGATCGCCAAAGTGGCCTGCGTCGTCCTATGCGGCGCCTCCATCCAGCTGGTTTTTTTGAGGCGATCTGTCACGGGGAGGTCGACGCGAAGCCTCAAGCAGATCAAGATGTCGCGCGTGGAAAAGCAAGCACATCCAGATACCGTATCCAGATGACAGACAAGACTGGCGAAATTATCGACATGCAAGATCCGTATGCCGCACCGTCCATCTTCAGCGACCTCGACCGGCACTTGATCGGCGAGGGTCGGCATCACCGACTCTACGAACGTTTAGGTGCCCAGCCGCGGATCATCGACGACGCCAACGGAGTGAATTTCTCCGTTTGGGCGCCCAATGCAAAATCCGTTCAAGTCGTGGGCGATTTCAACAACTGGGATGGCCGCCAACACAATGCAAAGCCCCTGGAGCATGTGGGAATCTGGGAACTATACATCCCTGAAGCCAAGGTGGGTGACAAGTACAAATATCGCATCCTGAATCTAAACGATGAGTGGGTAGACAAGAGTGATCCACTCGGATTCGCGGCAGAACTGCCCCCGCTGACAGCATCAATCGTGTCAGATCTACAAAGTTATCAATGGGACGACAGTGGCTGGATGGCCAAACGGCGGGACAGCGATCCGCGGCAAGCTGCCATGAACATTTATGAGGTGCACTTGGGCAGTTGGCAAAAAGGTCCCGGTCGCACTCACGGATGGCTCGATTATCGGGACCTCGCCAAAAGACTGGTCGATTACTGCCACCGCATGCACTTCACGCACATCGAACTTATGCCAATTACTGAGCATCCCTTCACCGGGTCTTGGGGGTATCAGACCGTCGGCTACTTTGCCCCCACGTCGCGGCATGGCAGTCCAGAAGACTTCATGTTCTTTGTTGACTATCTGCACCAGCATGGACTTGGAGTCATTGTTGACTGGGTTCCAGCGCACTTCCCCAAAGACACTCATGGCTTGGCGAAGTTCGATGGCTCTGCTCTGTTTGAACACGCCGACGTACGCCAGGGCGAGCACCCTGACTGGGGTACGCTTATCTTCAATTACGGACGAAACGAAGTCCGTAATTTCCTGATCGCGAATGCTCTGTTCTGGCTGGATAAATATCACATCGATGGACTGCGTGTTGATGCCGTAGCATCCATGCTTTACCTCGACTACAGCCGCGAGCACGACCAATGGATTCCCAACCGAAATGGTGGGCGAGAGAACCTTGAAGCCATTGAGTTCCTACGAGAATTCAACGAGGCAGTTCAAGAAAAACATCCGGGTGTAGTGACGGCAGCTGAAGAATCAACCGCCTGGCCTGGCGTGTCACGCCCCACCGAAGAGGGTGGTTTGGGATTCACCTGCAAATGGAACATGGGCTGGATGAATGACACGTTGGATTATTTCCACAAGGAACCAGTCCATCGCAGCCATCATCAGAACGATCTGACATTCAGTTTGATTTATGCGTTCACCGAGAATTTCATGCTGCCGCTTTCGCACGATGAAGTGGTGCACGGAAAAGGTGCGATGCTGAGTCAGATGCCAGGCGACCTTTGGCAAAAATTTGCAAACCTACGTCTGCTTTATTCTTACATGTGGACACACCCGGGAAAAAAACTGCTGTTCATGGGTGGCGAATTCGGACAATGGAACGAGTGGAACCACGATGATGGCCCCCAATGGGAACTTCTTGATTTTGAGAATCACCGGGGAGTCCAGCAAATGGTTGCCGACCTCAATCGGATGGTGGTTGAAAATCCTGCACTTCATCAACTCGACTTTTCCGAAGATGGTTTTGAATGGGTCGATTGCCTGAACGCCCGAGACAGCATTCTTGTCTACCTGAGAAAAGGCCTCGAGGGTACGCCGCCTCTGCTCGTCTGCGCTAACATGACACCCGTGGTGCGTTACGACTACGAAGTGGGCGTACCGTGCAGCGGTTACTGGAAAGAAATTTTCAACAGCGACAGCACTACCTATGGTGGAACCAACATCGGCAATTTTCCTGGCAGAGAAACGACAGGACGTGGCCACCACGACCGACCCGACAGCATCTTGGTGAATCTGCCACCCCTCGCCACCACGATCTTCCGGTTCGAGCATTGATCTGCAACTCACGCCACCAATGTGTCATTAGATTTACCTCAGCCGCGTTGTCCATTCCTCCCCGCGCCTGTCGACCACCTTCCCCACAGCGTTTAGGGCCCAAAAACGCGACCTTTGGGAATCCAAACAGCGCCCCGTGGCCCCCCCAACTCCTCCATTCCCAATCAACACGGGCGAAACGCCATGCACGAAAATGGGCCTTCGCAAGCCAGGCATGGATGACGATTGCCGTCGATCCACGCGTCTGAGGGTTGCAGTTTCCACCTTGTCTACGCCACTATGAACCCGCTTGAAAACGGTATAATGAACCCACCGGTCGAGTCGCGATGCTCAAGACCAAACTACTCCCAATCTAGTCACTATCTAACTGTAAACGATCTCATGCCCGTAAAGATGCAATTAGCCCGGATCATCATTTCCGAGCTGACGGAGAATCAAGTCATCTATCTTCAAGAGGTCGACGGCGAACGGGAATTCCCGATTTTGATTGGTATTTTCGAAGCGACGAACATCGACCGACGTGTGAAAGATAGTTACGTTCCCCCGCGACCGCTGACTCACGACCTGGTGGTCAGTGTGGCAAATGCACTGGGTGCAAAAGTCGAAAGCGTTGTGATCAATGAACTGGACCAAAGCACCTATTTCGCTCAACTGTGTCTTGTCAAAGAAGATGGTGAAGTGATTCAGATCGACTCACGACCAAGCGACGCAATTGCCGTTGCCGTCACCTTCTCACCACCGCTGCCAATTTATGTCAGCGAACAAGTACTCGAAGAAGCTACCTCTGCCACTTAATCGCAGCGAACACCGCCATGGAAGTCTTTGATTCGCCTGATACCGCGCGAGCCTTTGTCAGTGCGTTACGTTCTCAGGGCCGCACCGTTGGTTTTGTTCCCACGATGGGCGCACTTCATGAGGGTCATTTGTCCCTGATAAAGTCAGCTCTTTCCTGCGATGCCGCAGTCGCAAGTATTTTTGTAAACCCCACTCAGTTTGGCCCGAATGAAGATTGGGACAAATACCCACGCACCCTCACCGCCGACCTGGAAAAACTTGAGTCCGCAGGCGTTTCTGCTGTATTCGTTCCTACAAAGAAACAGATGTATCCCGACGGTTTCAGCACCAAGGTTGAACCACCCCGCATCAGTGAGCCCCTGGAAGGCACCTGTCGACCGGGCCATTTCAGCGGAGTGGTGACCGTGGTTTTAAAGCTGCTCAACATGCTGCCAGTATCGCATGCATACTTCGGAAAAAAAGATTACCAACAATGGCGAGTCATCGAAGCGATGGCACGCGATCTGAACGTGGGAACTGAAATCATCGGATGCGAAACGGTGCGAGAAGCGGATGGCTTGGCGATGAGTAGTCGCAACCGGTACCTGAGTGCTGAGGAACGCACGCGTGCACTTCTTATTTCTGAAACTCTGGAATACGTTGCAACGGCGTTTCAAGCAGGTCAAAACCAAGCGGCCATCTTACAAACCAACATGCAGCGGATGTTGCTTGGTGAAAGCCTTGACGAGGCAGTCACACCCAACGCAGCCCCCCCCAACAATCATCGACTTGACACACTCCAGTACGCAAGCATTGTCTCTGCCCATGACTTCACACCACTTTCGATCATTGATCGCCCTGCCGTCGCCTTGATCGCCGGTATGATTGGGACGACACGATTAATCGATAACCGGGAACTGGAACGAACTGACAACTAGTGCCATAAGTCAGGTTTGCATTTTTTTCTTGGTAACACCAAGCCTTTTCTTACACACTCGAAAGACATGCTGATGATTCAACGCATCCTAATCACAGGTGGTGCCGGCTTTCTTGGTTCGCACCTCTGCGAGCGTTTAGTTGCCGAGGGCCACGATGTCATTTGCTTGGACAATTTTTTTACCAGTCAAAAAACAAACGTTCAGCACTTACTGGGAGAACCCAACTTCGAAATCCTGCGGCACGACATTACCTTGCCAATCTTTCTCGAGGTCGATCAGATCTACAACATGGCTTGCCCGGCTGCTCCCGGCCACTATCAGCACAACCCCATCAAGACCATCAAAACTAGCGTACTGGGCTCGATCAACATGCTGGGAGTTGCAAAACGATGTGGGGCGAGAATCCTGCAGGCCAGTACCAGTGAAGTTTATGGTGACCCCGAAGTACATCCCCAGGTGGAAAGCTACCGGGGAAGCGTGAATCCCATCGGGATCAGGGCCTGCTATGACGAAGGGAAGCGAGTCGCGGAAACGTTATTCATGGATTACCACCGCAGCAATAATGTTGATGTGCGAATCGTACGAATTTTCAACACCTATGGACCGCGCATGCATCCCTACGATGGTCGCGTCGTTTCCAACTTCATCCGCCAAGCACTCAACAATGAGGACATCACTATTTTTGGTGATGGAAGCCAGACACGCTCGTTCTGTTATCGCAATGACCTTGTGGAGGCGATCATTGCCATGATGAATCACGAGACGGATTTTGTTGGCCCCGTGAACATCGGGAATCCGACCGAATTCACCATCCTCGAACTGGCCGAAAAGATCATCGAACTCTCCGGATCGTCCAGCAGCTTGATTCACAAACCCCTGCCATCCGATGACCCAACCCGTCGCCGCCCTGACATTTCGTTAGCGAAGTCCGAACTCGGTTGGGAACCCAAGGTTGCCTTAGCAGAAGGTCTGCAGCAAACCATTGACTGGTTTCACAGTATCAGCCTGCGGGATTACCGACCGCCCACACCCAATTTCAGCTAGTCGCCGCTCGGCTCTGGCTATTTCGACATCGTGGTCATGGGACAACAAGCTTGGATAGTGCTGTAGCCTAAGGGCTACCAGCGTTGTCGAAGTTGTCGGCAGCGGTCGGCAGAGGTAATACAGAAAATCGAGTCCGCTGATTTTACCGCACAGCAATCCGTACCGAGAACGGCAACCGACTCGAACACCAAGCTCCGCTCCTCGTCGGACGATCGCCGAGTGAACATCAGTTCGCCTGTGAACCGTTCGCCTTAGCCGATTGCATGCACTTGGGCCGAACGACATTCTTGGCGAGCCCGACCATCTCCCAAGAACGTATGATCCACCAGGACATATCATATTCCCACCAGCGATGTCCATGTGCTGCGCTTCGTGGTTCGGCGTGATGGTTGTTGTGCCAGCCTTCACCATGGCTAAGCAACGCCACCAACCAGTTGTTGGTGCTCTCGTCCCGCGTGTCATAATTTCTGTACCCAAAGAGGTGAGCCAGAGAATTGACTGACCACGTGCCATGCAAAACGAAGACAGTACGCACGGCCACGCCCCAGACGGCCCAACTTGCAGCGTAGCGTGCTGCCTCGCTTCCAACTCCGCCACTGACCAAGTACCCAAACACGGCGCCGATCACAGTCAAGACCATGGCGTGAGCAACGAAGACGAAAAACCAGCCTTGTCGCCGCTCCAGCTGCAGATAGAAAGGGTCACGGAGAAGGTCTCGCACATAACGCTCGTAGTGCCGCGTTGTGTCAAGATCCTGGTGTCGGCAAACCACCCATCCACAGTGCCCCCAGAGGAAACTGACCAAAGGTGAATGCGGATCAGGTTGCTTATCACTGTGCTGATGGTGCATCCGGTGGATGGCAACCCACCTTGCCGGACTGTCTTGCAGGTTGCACATTCCAAGGATCGCCAGCGTCCGCTCCAGCCAGACTGGACAGGTGAAGCCCCGATGCGTCAGCAGGCGATGATAGCCGATCGTGATACCGAGCATTCCAAAGACAAAGTGTCCCGCGATACCGACCACCAGCCCCGACCACGTGAAGAACCAACCTACGAACGCAAGCAAGGCAACAACGTGCACAAGCGTGAGCACGATCGCATACTGCCACTGAACCTTGAGTGGCCTGGTGGCGTCCGGAGGCGGAATCTTGTGAGACTCGGACGGCGACGGCATGACCGATGAAAGATCATCATCGGTACCGAGCAGGTCACGTTCTTCGAGAGTATTGGTCATGCAACTATTCTAAACAGGCCCGATGTAATCACAGCGCTCTTGCGTGGCTAATCCACCGAAAAACCATCAACTCATTAACGCTCGATGAGGAAATAAATTGACTGTGACGAAGAGGCGTGACTAGCGACATGCCTG
>Ga0315315_10001248_pt1 | contig 23181 bp, 16 predicted proteins | sample M140m3416metaG_FD_203699 | JGI IMG/M metagenome (GOLD analysis project Ga0315315, IMG submission 203699) | Ammonia-oxidizing marine archaeal communities from Monterey Bay, California, United States - M1 40m 3416 | ecosystem: Environmental > Aquatic > Marine > Intertidal zone | place: USA...
CAGTAACAGTATAAGTGCCATCTCCACCGCCAGAAATAGTATATGGAGAGGTCGCTTGACCAGTAACACTAACAGGGGTAACTCCATCTGTATATGTAAAATCCCAAGGACCAGTGCCTGTTAAGGTAATAGTAACATCCGGTATTGGATCCCCTGAACAGATAGTTCCTCCGCCACTAACAACGGCAGTTGGAGAAGGATTGGTTGTAATCGTTGCAGAACCACTTGTTGTACCTGCACAATTAGCATCATTCAATGCTGTAACAGTATAAGTTCCGTCTCCACCGCCAGAAATAGTATATGGAGAGGTCGCTTGACCGTTAACACTAACTGGAGTTACGCCATCTGTGTATGTGAAATCCCAAGGACCAGTGCCCGTTAAAGTAATCAATACATCAGGGATTGGATCCCCTGGACAAATAGTACCACCTCCGGAAACAACTGCGGCTGCAGCGCAGCAAAATACTTCAATATCAATTGAACCATTAAACTGACAACCTAGTTCATCGGAGACGACATAGTCATAAGCATAAGTCCCTGGAGTTTCTGGATTATCAAAACATACAGTAGCCGTATTTGTCAACTCATTTCCAACACACGTCTGTCCAGGAGGGCAGTCATCTGGTCCAGGATCCGATACAGGGACACTATTATCAACAGTTGTAAAACTGTTCTCAGTTCCATCAGGAGTCCAAGAAATGGATGATATATCAGGAGTTATTTCCTCTAAAGTTTTGTAGCATGATTCCGGAAAAGAAATTGACCACGAATGCAAAGTTCCATCATCAGCAGAAAGAAGATCACAAATCTCAAGACTCCAAAGTCCATTTAATTCTGCCCCATCGAGAACTGAAAATGCTTGATCTGGCTGATAATCCCCTGCCACAATGTATAACCCAGCTTCAGCACTAGCATCACATGGAGCGCAATCCACTCCATTATCTCCTGTGGCACTACCAATCGAAGTCCCCCCAGAAGAAACGAAGCAATATGTTCTTGGGCACCCCGGTTCATCATCATCAAGTACCGGGGAACAATCACCAAAGTTAGCACCAGTTAACTGATTGTCCCAAAGCATCAATTGCTCTCCTGACGGCGAGATTATTGAAATTTCTAAATCTCCCGCATAAGTATGATCAAGATCAATACAAACTTCAGGGTAGCATCCCGATGAAACAGTAGCTCCATCAGGAAAATAGCCGCTGTAATCAACAGAATTGGTATAGCAATTTCCTGCTCCATCGGGCAAAATAGTAGATGGAGCATTAATTATTGGTAAAACCTCAGCTGCAGTCTGAGATGTTGCAATTACTGAAATATCAATGCAGTCTCCGCAGTTAACGGTTCCAGTTACTGTTTGAATATCAGGAGCAGGAGCAACCTCAATAATTCTAGTCAGCGAATTTGTACTTGCACAACCATTCAGTTGTATATCATAATTATCATCAACCACCACCAAAGAAACAACATAAACTCCAGGTGAAGGGTAATCATGAGTTGTTGTTGGGTCAGAAGTTGTGCTTATTGTTCCATCTCCCCAATCCCAATTATATGTATCGATATTGTGTGAAGTAGGCGCTGAATATGAACCGACTGAAGAGTTAGACGCATCAAATGAAACAGTATTTGGACTGGTATTATTAATTGCTGAAGGGGCACAAAACTGAACGAGCGAGACATCCGTAAGCCCCGATGTTGGGGTTTCACATGGAGTTAAACATTGAATATCTCCAACAAAACCAGCAAAGTTTTGACTGTTTCCAGAATTAAAAGTTATGGTCAAACATCCATCTGCTGTAGTGGAAGAATAAACTAAATTCGTAAGTGTACCACACAGCGCTCCAGCACTTAAACTGGTTCCAGTAGTTCCTACACCATCAAATACCTCAACCCAATCGGAACATCCCCCACCAGTGGCATTTTGTAAAACGAATGATGAAAAATCAATTTGAATAATTTCCCCAGGTGAGTCAGGACAAATTGTAACCTCATAAGATTCACCATTACCATAATTACCAGAAGGTCCACCTGAGTCGTACAAAGTTCCAGAACATGTTGTGATCGTAGTTCCATTATCAGCATCCATCTCATATTGAGCTATCCCAACGAAAACTACTGATACAGAAAAAAAAGTAGATAATATTCTTTTCATAAATAAGACTAGTTAAATTTTAGGAATTGGTCAACTAAATCTTCATTACGAAGATAGATATACCATAGGTCAGAAAGACTAAAAACCTCCTGAATTAAAGGATCAATCGAATTGTAAAAGTTTTTCAAATTTTCAATAACCTCAACCTGTCCCTCATTTTCCATATCTACAGTAGGTAATGCCTCAAACTCATATTGTTCCCAGAATTCTTTTCTAGAAACACTCAGATTGGAACTCTTAAGCTCATTCAATTTATCAAGCTGAGCTGCAAAATCTTTATTCTCATCAATATATTTGGGATTATACCCAGGGAAAGATTTCATTCCCTTATGATTATCATTTAAATTAAGTTCCTCTACAGTTGCAATAGAATTAACTTTTTCAGCAGTTTGATAAATACTCGTTTCAGTTTTTGCTACTTGAGATTCTATAACCTCTTGAGCAAATGAAATTGAACTGAAACTCAGTCCCAAAAGGAAAATAATCGATAATATAATTTTAAAAAGATTCATTTGTATTTATTTCATTTTTACTAATCTATTCCAAGCACTACTCTATTTCAAAATACAGATAATCTAATATAATCTATTTTGTTTTGATGCAAGACGAAATTAAAAGTCAAATAGTTGCCATTATACTATTCCTATACTAATAGTATTTTATATTTAAGCTCTATTTTTTTGTCTCTAAAACAAAAAAGAGGTCTTTAAACGAATACAGACATTCGAGATAAGTTAGCTACTACCTATCTAATCAATTGAAATGGACCTTGATAATTGTATTCCTGACCATCTGCTCCAACGGCATCAATAACATAGTAATATGTACCCTCGGCAGCTTCAAGACCCGAAACGGTTCTTCCTGTCCAACCAGCTTCTAGTGTGTTAAACTGGTAAACTATCTGACCCCATCTATTCATAACCGTTCCTTTTATCTCTATTATATTCGTTCCAGTCAAATTGAACACATCATTACTTCCATCTCCATTAGGAGTAAAAACATTCGGAATAATTAAAGTAGACAATCCTTCAACAATAATGACTCCCGAAGTGCTATCAGCACATCCATTAACATCAACAATATATAATGAAACGCTATATTCACCTGTCTCTGTAAAAGTATTTGACGGATCAAATTCTGTAGAAGAAGTTCCATCTCCAAAATCCCAGGCGCAAGTAGCCGCACCTACAGATATATTTTCGAAATAAACATCTAGAGGGATATTACCAGAACTTGGGGTTGGTTCAAATACAGCAATTGGATTAGGATATATTGTTAATGTCATGCTGGAAACAGAACTTATACAATTATTCACTGTTTCAGTAACATAATAAGTAACCGTGTCTACTCCTGTTGCGGGAGCATAAGTTGAGCCTGCACCAATTGAATCAGTAAGTAAGGAATCAGAATACCAAGTAATTGTTCCAGCACCCTGCGGGGTTACGGATAAATTAGCAACAACATCACCATCACAATAATTCACATCTCCACTTACAACGGGTGCAGCAGGTGTCGGCGAAATTATTACCGTAACCGCTGAAGATGGACCCTCACAATTACTCAATGTTTCAGTAACATAGTAAGTATATGTTCCTGGGGCTGTATCCAAAACGGTATAGGATGGTCCTGCACCAACCTGGCTAGAAAGACCTGCGTCATCGTACCAAGTCATTGTTCCTCCAAAAGCCGAAATTCCATTTAAATCTGCAATTGGATCACCTTCACAATAAGTTGAATCTGTAAACGCAATTGGTGCAGTAGGATAAATAGGTGCCAAAACTCCTGAATATAAATCAGTAGATGTACATCCTGCCAATTCAATTGTAATCCCATCATATGTTCCTCCTGGTATACCCGAAATCACATAATCACCATTGCTATCCGTTGTAATAGACACTGGGCCAACTGGCACACCATTTAAATTATAAGTAAGATTATAAGTTGTACTTGGGTTCAAACCATTAATTGTTATGGATGCATCAGAAATCCCGCACCCTGAAGGATTAACTGTAGCTCCTATTGAAAATATTGGTGCGTTCGGATCAATTAAATTATACGGACCTGCCAAAGTAGTGGCACAACCACTCAGTGTTAAAGAAACATCGGCATAAACTCCTGCATCCAAACCACTAATAATAATTTCTCCTGAACCATCTGATGTCATAGACACTGATATTGGAGCTCCATCATCATTGTAGTTAATATTATAAGTTGTATTTGGATCTAAACCAGATAAAACAAGACTTCCTTCAAAACCACCGCATGTTGTAGGATTATTCGCAACAACTGTGAAATTTGGCATTGGCGGATCCATTAAAGTAAATGTATTAACATCTGTTGATGAACATCCGTTTAATTCAACTGTTACAAATGTAAATATTCCAGCTGTTAAACTACTAATCAATATTTCTCCATTTCCATCTGCAGTTATCGTTATAGGAGCAACTGGCGTTCCATTTTCACTATACGTAATAGTATATGTATTACCTGCAACTAATCCAGTAATTAATAATTCTCCATCTGAACCATTACATGTGCTTGGGCTAGTATCAACCACCGTAAACACTGGAGTAGGACGAATTATTACATCTATTTGAGTAGCTGGACCTGAACAACCATTTAAAGACTCAATGACATAGTACGCGAAGGTTCCTACAGCATTAACCGGCGTAAACACCAATCCTGTTCCAACCAAATTGGTCAATCCAGCATCATCGTACCAATTTATACTACCTCCAATAGTTGGAACAGCTGTAAGGTCCGCAATCAAATCTCCCTCGCAATATGTATTTCCTCCTGAACCGACTGGAGCTGCAGGTGTTGGATTAATGATAATTGTTATTTGTGTTGATGGACTTTGACAATTTGTGACAGTTTCTGTCACATAATAAGTTGTAGTTCCAACCGTATTAAAAGGAGTAAATGTTGAGCTACTGCCAAGAAAATTAGTTAAAGCGGCATCATCATACCAAGCCAAGGCTCCTCCTGAGGCTAAAGTTGCTGTTAAATCTGCAATAGCATCACCATCACAATATACTGCATCTGTTCCAGCAACAGGAGCTGGTGGTATTCCAGGTCCAGAAACAACCAATAAACTTCCAACTGTTTCACAATTTACATCGGACACAACAACTTGATAAGAATTTACATCCAAACCGGTAAAAACTCCCGTTGTATTTGTAAATGTCACTCCTCCATCAATCGAATAATTATAAGGTGGTGTACCTCCCGAAGCGGTTATCGTTATTGTACCATCAGTAATATTACATCCAGAAACATCAACTGCAATTTCAGAATCAATAACTGGCACATCATTTATTACAATGTCGATTGAAGATAAAGGACCTGTACATCCATTGGACTCTTCAGAAACATAAAATGTATATGTCCCTACAGCGTTGATTGGTGAATATGAGGTTCCCGTACCTATAGCGGTAAATCCTAAATCACTATACCAGGTTAATGTTCCTCCAGTTCCTACAGCAAATAAATCAGCAATTGGATCTCCGAAACAATATACTGCACTCGTTCCAGAAACTGGTGCTAATGGAACCAAATTGGACAGTATAGTTGCACTGCCACTAGCAGTTCCAGTACAATTCGCATCATTAATTGCAGTAACCGAATAAGTACCGTCTGCTCCATTAGTAATAATATATGGACTAGTGTTCGCTGTAACAGTTACGGGTGCTAAACCATCAGTATATGTCAAGTCCCAAGGCCCAGTTCCAGTCAATGTAATTGTAATATCTGGAATAGCAGCTCCTGCACATATAGTACCCCCTCCTGATACAGTGGCTGTAGGTAATGCATTTGTTAATACTGTTGCAGAACCAATAAAAGATGTTCCTGAACATGCTGTAGCATCTGATAAAGCAATAGCACTGTAGGTTCCATCCGAAGCGTTTGATAAAATAAATGGAGAACTATTAACGACTATTGTGGATGGAGTGACCCCATCAGTATATGTTAATGACCATGGCCCGGTACCTGTTAAAGTAAATATAACATCTTCTATTGCATCGCCCGCACAAATAGTTCCACCCCCTGTTACAGTAGCTGTTGGTAACGGACTAGTTGTAATCGTAGCAACATCGATTGCTATACCAACACAGTTTGCATCGGAAACATTTGAAACTGTGTAGGTTCCATCAGAACCATTTTGAATTATGAAAGTACTTGTATTCGTAGAAAATGGTATCGTGTTAGTTCCATCAAAGTAATTACCAGACCAAGGTCCTGTTCCCGTTAAAACAATAGTAACATCTGGAATTGGATCACCAGCACAAATGGTTCCTCCACCACTTATCGTAGCAGTAGGTAATGGATTAGTAGTAATGGTAGCTGTCCCGTTACTTGTACCTAGACAGTTTGCATCAGAAACTGAAGATATCACATAATTACCATCAGCTCCCCCTGAGATTGTATATGGAGAAATATTAGACACAATGCCAGTTGGTATTCCATCCAGTTCATAAGTAATATTCCAGGGAGCTGTTCCCGTTAACGTAATTGTTACATCTGGAATTGGATCAGTTGCGCAAATTGTGCCACCTCCCGTTAAAACAGCAATTGGCAATGGATTTGTAGTGATAATTGCAGACCCACTTATTGTTGCTGGACAAGTTGTAGCATCTGAAGCACTTACTATAGTATATACACCATCAATTCCTCCAGAAATTGTAAATGGAGATGTTGCCGGGTTAACTGTTGTATTGGAACTTCCATCATTATAAGTAACTGTCCAAGGAGCCGAACCAGTCAAGGTAATTGTTACATCTGGTATTACCTCTCCTGCACAGATTGTACCTCCTCCACTGACCGAAGCAGTTGGAGTTGGACTAGTTGTTACTTGCACAGCATCAGTCGAAGTACATCCACTTGTTGCAGTCACTGTAACTGTGTAAGTTCCATTTGCATCCGCAGTAATCGTTGCTGAACTAGTACCTGAAGTAATGTTGCCGCCACCTGTAGCTATCCATTCATACGTTCCGCCACCTGTAGCAGTCATATTAACTGTTGCATTGTTACAATCCAATGTTTGATCCAAACCAGCGTCAGCCGTTGGAACGGTAACATTCGAAGTTATTAAAGCTACATCTGTATCTGTACATCCATTTGCTCCAGTTACTGTAACTGTATATGTTCCAGCAGCATTTCCAGTCATTGTAGCTGAATTTGCTCCAGTTGTTATATTTCCACCGGATGAAGCAACCCATGAATATGTTCCGCCACCGGTTGCAGTTAAATCAGCTGCAGACACAGTACAATCAATAGCCCCATCAGCTCCAGCATCTGCAGTTGGAGGTATTAAATCCGTTGTCACAGTAGTGGCATCAGTATCTGTACATCCATTTGATCCAGTCACAGTAACTGTATATGTCCCAGCTGCATCAACCGTTGGTGTTGCAGTTCCTGCTCCAGTCAATATATTTCCACCACCAGTTGCAACCCATGAGTAGGTTCCACCACCAGCTCCAGAAAGGTTTATAGTAGCGTTATTACAATCTATTACACCTACAGAACCAGCACTAGCAATTGGACTTGTTAAATCATCAGTAACAACAGCAATATCTGTATCTGTACATCCGTTTGCGCCAGTCACAGTAACCGTGTAAGTTCCGGCTGCATCAACCGTTGCAGTTGCAGATCCAGCACCAGAAGTAATATTTCCACCACCAGTTGCAACCCATGAGTAGGTTCCACCACCAGTTCCAGTAACTGTGGTCATAGTGCTGTTACAATCAATTATTCCACTAACACTTGATCCGGCTATTGGTGGTGTTATATCCTCTGAGACCGTTACTATATCTGAATCAATACATCCATCAGTATTAGTAACAGTAAGCGTGTATGTTCCTGCTGCATCAACCGTTGGTGTTGCAGTTCCTGATCCAGTCGTTATATTGCCACCACCCGAAGCAACCCATGAATAGGTTCCGCCACCGGCACCATTTAGTGTAGCAGTTGGACTAGAACAATTAACAACTGTATTAGAACCAGCATTTGCGGTAGGAGTTGCTCCAATAGTAATGGTAGCATCAACTACATCATTGCAACTTCCTGAATAATCTATAGCACCAGAACCAACCGTGTACGAAACCGTATAGCTTCCGGGTGAGCTCGCAGAAACATCAATTGCTCCGGAAGCACTATTTAAAGACAATCCACCAGGGGTAGAAGTAAATGACCCTCCTACATCCCCTGTGATAGAGGCAGTTGGATCAGCATCATATTGACAATACGAAGAAGCTGAATATGTAAAAGAAGCATCATATGGGTTAACCACAGTTATTTGCTCAGTTTGACATCCGGAACATCCACATCCATTATCAAAACAATAAGTAATATCGTAAGCACCAGGCCCTGCTTGCGCAGGATTAAAATAAGCAAACCCGTAGTCGGTCGTAACAAATGAACCAGCAGGACAAGTAGGGCAAGTATATACAGCTGAACCGCTTACCTGTCCAGGAGCAAAAGAGATAAATGAACAGCCTCCACTCGTTGGATTTCCATTAGGCCCTGAAGAGCCAGAGTTCGTTCCATCACTTGCTCCCCAAGTACCTGTAGCTATAGTTGTTCCACAATTGGCATCAACAATAGTATAACTCATATCGGCACCAGAATTAACATCACACATTTCGACACCAAATGAAGTTGCCGTAACATTATCCATTTCATACATTGTAAAGGAAAAGTTTGTATTCGAAGGAATATTTTGAGATCCCCAATAATTATTCCACGTTCCACCATTATTCTCATAACCATAAATATTATTTCCGGCAGTTTCTCCGTTGGTTGCAATATTTACTGTTGCAGTTGGAGTTAGCAAGCCACCGGCAGTAGCCACATCATCATGACGCAAAAACACCCAACCATCAACATCACAATCTATAGAAATCGGCAAATCAACAACAGCACCTGCACTTTCAACATGAAACCCAACAGTTGGACATGGTGGTGCAACAATTGAACAATCCGTAGTTCCCGTACCACCGGTCTGGGAAAAAGAAATGTTACCTGGTTGATTTGAAAAATTAGTTATCAATAAAATATAATATTCCCCCGAAACAGCTCCTGTTATTGTAGCGGTTTCATTCGCAGCTGCAGAAAAGCTACAATCGACCGTATTTCCAGAAGTGAGTGCCCCACAACCTCCAGTGGCAGAACTAAAAGGTCCATACGCTATGAAATCTACGTCAATACCCGACCCGCTAGCATCAACTTGTGAAATATCCATTTGAATGGTACCTGATTGATCAATTTGCAAATAGTACCATGCCGGATTAGGCTGAGTTATTAAACATCCATAATCAGGCCCAGCTTGAGCAGATGTTCCTGTATTGTTCGGAAAGCTATAACTTGTTCCTGTACAAAACGGATCAGCGTCAGCACATGTGGTTCCCTGTGCCAAAATACTAGTTGAAATCCCCAAAATGAATGGTAATATTAAAGAGTAATATATATATTTCATACTATAAAGTAATATTATTAAAAGAGGGGTAAATAATTATTTATTTGATTTAGCATTCCATTCATCGAGCTTTGCATCGATTCGATCTTTTGCATCCTCGGTTAGTAAAGCTCGATTTGATGGAGTAACGCACCATTCGATCGCAATTTTTTTATTTGCAGCTTTTGTTATGCTTTGATCATATTTCGGAAATGATTGGGGAATTTCTCCAGAAATAAAATATGCAGGCAACTTTTTGACGGAAACAACATACAAAGGAACATATGAAGGAATAACTTCAACTTTGACAGGTCCTTCCCTCTTATATTCTGGAGATGTTAAAACTTCAATTTTCTGAGCGCTAATATTTTGAGTAATCGAAAAAGCAACTAAAATTAGGCAAAATAAGATGGGTTTTTTCATGTTCTTTAAGCGTTAAAATAAAATTAAACGTAAATTTTTGCAATTTGGATTGTAAATATCGCAATTTAGACGAAGGAATCATAAAATAGGTTGCCCTTTTGAATTAAATTCGTGAAAACTTGATGAATGGTAAATTGAACACCCTTAAAATCACGCAAATTAAAATAGCTTTTATTAAAACTAAACAAAATCTAACCTAGACTATTCGATTACAAATAAAATAATAATACGTAAACTTGAATAATAGGATAAAAACACATGACGAATCAAAATAAACAGCCAATTACAAGACATTACATACTCGGTATTGGAAGATCTGGGACGACACTCTTGGTGAATATTTTCAATCGACATAAAAATGTTTTAGCAACACCAGAAAGTGTCTTTACTCAATTTTTTTTTTCCAGCTTCAAAAATAAAACCGTATTTACTGAAAAAGACATTGCAGCAATACTTGACTACTTAGCTACTTATGAAAAATTAGCTCCTTTTATAAATTGGAGCTTCGAATACGCTTACTTCAAATCAATTAAGTACCCTTTAAAAATCACATTTGACGATCTGATCAACCTAATTCACTTGCAATTTAAATTCCCACAACATGAAAAGCAGGAAATTCGGTATATTGTAGAAAAAAATCCTGGAAACAGTCTTTTTGGAGAGCAATTGTTTCAATTAAATGGAAACTCTAAAGCTATAGTAATGATAAGGGATTACAGGGCCAACATTCTTTCTAGAAAAGAAAAATCACACTGGAGAACTCCAGACGTAATCTATAACGCGAAACGATGGCTTACTTTTAATCAGTCTTTGGTAAAATTAAAATTTAAAAACCCGAATAAAGTTTTGTTTATTAAATATGAGGACCTGGTCACAAATCAAGAGAATACAGTCAAAAAAATATTTTCATTTCTAAGTATTCCATATTCAAAAGATCTTTTATACCCAAGAAAAGAAAAACAAGAAAAGAATTTGAAAGAAAAATACAAGCACCTGAGTTCGGAACAAATTGAAGTTCTTGAGTTAAAAATTAAATCTATCAACAGCTCAATTTACACTTCTCGGATAGACAAATGGAAAACAGGATTAAGCGAATTAGAAATCAGAAACTGTGATAGTATCTGCTCCCGATTTGGAAATAATTTTGGTTACGAAACACTCAAACCATTTAATACTCCGCTAATACTAAAACTCTCTCCTTCTTTGATAAAAGGAAGGTTATCTATAACAAAACAAAAAATATTATTTAAATTGCCTTACGCGATTAAATTAAAAAGACTCAAGAATATTGTTTCAAAAATAACTTAACATTTTTTAATCTTGAACAAAAGCGCAAATTTTAACCCCTCTTTTAATTTCATCATTGGAATGGGAAGATCTGGCACCTCTTTATTAACTAGCATTTTAAATTCACACTCTAAAATACATGCTAGTCCTGAAAACAACTTTTTACTTTTTATAGCTTCATATTTAAACAAAAAAACAACATTCTCAGCAAAAGATATTGAGCTAATAAATGCCTCTCTTTGCCTTAACACAAATACTGCAATGAGCGTATGGAAAGGATCTATTGACTTAAAACAAGCGTCTTTTAGGAAAGAAGATATTATTCGACAGGTCTATTTAAGTTCTTCCATTAAAATTGAAGAAAAGAATGCTCAAGTAATTTTTGACAAAAACCCTGAATACACCTTACATTTAAAACAACTTGAGAAAACATGCCCAAATGCAAAATTCTTAGCGATCTCGAGAAATTATCGCGACAACATTTCTTCTAGAAAAAAATTCTCATCTAGTAGAAGAGTTTCCATTTTTATCTTAGCTCTTTCATGGAATCATTACAATAAGCGAATTTTAAAAATGATTTCGAAGAAGAACATTTTCCATGTCCGCTACGAAAGTCTAGTAGAAGATCCCACGGTTAAGCTAAAGGAAATGTTTCAATTTATTGGTCTTGAATATGAGGTGGAAGTATTGAATTATTACACCAAAGTTAATCTAGAGAAGAAAATTCAGGATTCATCATTAACAGAAGAGCAAAAAGTAAAAGTTCAATCGATGCATAGTAACCTTGAGAAACCCATTTCTACTAAGCGTATTAATGTTTGGAATCAGCACTTAAGAAAAAAAGAGATTTTGATATGTGACGTTATTTGCCGAAATACGTCTCTAAAACTTGGCCACTATCAGGAAAAAGAATATAATTTATTCCACGAGATAATTATACAAGGATTAAGCATCCCTTTTCGGTTATTCTATTATTCCTTTTTATTTGTGCAAAATATAATGTACTATAAACTGCCACTAAAAATGAAAATAAAAATTTTTAAAAATCGAAAACCCTAGCCCAACTATTTACCTCTTGTTGTTCTCTTGTTCAATAGAAAAGGGTAAATTATACCTGCTCCAAAATTCATTAAGAAAACCCTCATAAATCGAGGCAACTTGGGAATTAACTTTGTTTTTTGAAAAAGAAACTGTAACACTAAAGAAGATCTCATTTGAGCACAAATCCAGTTTGTTTTGGATGTAAATTCAGGCCTAATAATATCAAGCAGCAACACTATTCTTTTCTCATCTGTATTGTTCCATGCTCTATGTTTATGAGCGTCACAAAAGGCAAACGGTGCCCCGACGACCCACTCCCTTCTTTCTTTGAGTACCTCAATTCCACATTCTGGCAGACCAGCAGGAATAACTAAAGGAATGTGAACCCTGTACATTGCATTCGAATCTCCTATGTGCTCTTTTATTAAGGAAGAATTATCCAACTGACTATAGGCCGCAGATACTAAAAAAGGTATTTGACTAAGTATGTTTTTAGATTTTGGCATTTTTGCTAAATTGGCATCAAAACGTTTTAACCAACTAAACAATGGTATAATTTTCCAACTCTCCGGAGATTTTGAAAATGTACGATTATAATAGGGAATAAATATATCTCCTTTAGTCTCCAGCACCTCCTTTTTAAAGACTTCAGTGTTATTTTTTAAAATAGCATACCAATCAAAGGAGGAAACATCAAAATATGAAGGATCATGACCCTGATATTCACCTCTCTCTGTAAAGGAATGCCATATTTTAACTTCTTGTTTCTTCAATTATGTTTTTTTATGGTACCTGTAATTTTTTGGAATGGATAAATACAAAACAATATTAATCCTATAAAAACTCCCATTATTTTATGGACCCATTTGGGTAATTTTCTTATGGAATCTGACTTTTCAAATAATAATTGCAAGACCAAAAAAGACCTAACCCTAAAACAAATATATCTTCGATGCGACTCATATTGACTTTTTATAACATCAAAAACCACAATTACGCGTTTTTCTTTGGAATAATTCCACGCTGAATGATAGTTGCTATCGGAAAAAGTGAGCAACTTTCCATGCTCCCATGCCTTAGATTCGTCATTTACCTTGAACCCACAATTAGGCAATCCTTCGGGAATTTGGACACCAAAATGACTTCGGTAAAAAGTATTCGAATCTCCATAATGTCCTTTGATTTCCATGCCTGGATTAAGTACATTTATTGATACCGAAACAATATTCGAATTTCCCTTTATTATATCATTAAGAATTGGCAGATTTTCCAATCCTTTTTTTACCTCTACTCCCCAAGTTTTAAGACTATACGTTTGCCACCCATTATCCTGTGATAGCCCTTTAATAAAATACCCTTTTGGTGTGAATACCTTGCTAGCCATCAGCATTTCTACCTCGGCACAAATCTCATTTGCTTTTGAAAGAATTTGCAAACTCCAAGCCAGTCTTTCTGACGGAATAAAGTTCTCTTCATCCTGATAACTGGAAGAAGTGAAATAGGCAAACCACATTTTAGCTTTATGTTCCAAATCAAGTTATTTATATTCAAAGTTAACTAAATTTGAACTATATAGGAATATGGTCCCTAGCTGTTTTAAAGTATTTTACTAAAAATTTATTAAACTAAATAACACCCTGATGCAATCAACCAATAGTGAAACTTCTTATTTTATGCGAAATAAATTTTCTTGGACCTCTTTGCTGGAAGATAACTGGAAAGATATAAAAGCAGAAATGCAATTGGCTTTGGACCAATCGAATGTTTTAACCTATAAAAATAGATGGTTTTTGGCTCATCCACATTACGTCAACTCAAAGAACAAAGAAGCTTGGAAAACTTATGAATTCTATTTTTTTGGAATCAAACAAATAAACCACTGTTTAAACTGCCCAAAAACATATGCTTTATTACAAAAAATTCCGGATTTAGTTACTGCTCAATTTTCTGTTCTTAGTCCAAAAACCATAGTAGAACCGCATTCGGGATACTCTAGAATGGTCTTACGAAGCCATTTGGCTCTAGAAATACCCTCACAAAATCTTTGTAAAATAAAAGTAGAGGATGAAGAAACTTCTTGGACAGAGGGTCAGGTAATTACATTTGATGACTCAAAAATGCATGAAGCATGGAACCTTTCAGATAAAAGACGAATCGTTCTTATGATTGACGTTGCCCATCCCGAAGGGGAATATAATGGTGAACAAATTAATCGCTATAAAATTGAAAACATAGATGATCCCTTTCTATTAAATATTGCTGACAAAAAAACCTGGTTAGAATGGCTAGACAAAGGAATATTTCCAAAAGAAAGTTTAAATAAGTAGAAAACTTATATTAAAAGATCGTTTATTTCTTGAATATTGATGTCCGAAACTGACCCTGAAATTATTAATTCTTTATCATTAGGATAAAGTTTATCTAGTGCTTTTAAATACGTTTTTGCACTATGCACATAGGATTCTTTCGTTAGCTCCATCCTAACTGTAAAATCATCTTCATCAACTACAGAGTATCCCAACTTATTATTATAATTAATTGCTGAGGTATTGGACTTTATTATTGTTATCCACGATTGATCAAATGACTTTAAGCAACATAAAGAAAAATTCAGTAATATAATACTAGCAACCGCCGGAGTAACTGTATTCCAGACAGCCCTATCACTTATAAAAATGCCCCCTTCTCCTTTTTTATTCTTTAAATCAACATTTTTGGAATTTATTAACCCTACCTTCTTACCGTTTTCATCAATTATTACAAAGTAATAATTGAGTTTGTTATTTATAGAATTAAACCAAATCAATTGCATTTCAGAAGAAATATCTTCTGTAAACTGCATTTTGTTTTGAATATAGTGAAAATTCCTCCACCTCCTAACTTCCTCTATATCGTTAATCTCGAGCCTCTTTAGGGTTACACCATATTGAGAAAGAGTCAGCATTTTTTTTCTTCAATTGTATAGCGCGGCTCTTTATTCATTAAGCTATAAAGACGAGATAAATAAATACCTATTATACCTACACCTATCAATATAATTCCTGAGGTAAATAAAATAGAAACTATCAATGAGGTATATCCAAGTTGTTGCGTACCAAGAACTAGTTTTTTTATGATATAAAATGTACCTATGAGGAAATTAACAACAGACAAGCTAAATCCAACATAAATGAATAACCTAAGAGGAATAGTTGTGGTATAGAGCATTACATTAAAAGTTAATCCAATCAACTTGAACAAGCTATACCGCGAAGCTTTATTCGAGGAATTTTCAACCCTGTCCAATTGGACAAACTCGGGGCTTGGGTTGTACCATAAAAACATTTCATCTAACCAAATAAAGCTGTATTCATGCTTTTTAATATTACTGACAATAGAGGTATCTAACAAGCGGAAGCTAGAACCTTTTACCTTATTAATTCCTTCCGATTTTGAGAGAAAACGATAGAAACGCTTTAACATCCTTCTAACTCTTTGTGACTTATCAGTTGGATACATCCCATATAAAATACTAGAACCGGTGTTTTTTTTAGCCTCCAATAAAATTTCTATATCCGCAGGGGAATGCTCCAAATCATCATCCATGGTAATAATACTTTCACCTTTTGAAAAATTCAGCCCACACATAAGTGATTCATGTTGCCCAACATTTTTTACTAAGCGAATAACCTTAACCAAACCTGCATTGTTAAGCTGCAAATCTTGAAGAATTTCCCATGAGCTATCAGATGAATGATCATCAACATAAATTATCTCAAATAATATGTTTTTTCCATTCAGAAAACTAATCAACTGATGATTCAACTCTACAAGTGATTTTTCCGCATTAAAGACGGGAATAACCACTGAAATATCCAATTTATCTTGACTCATTTACTTCCTAATGTTAATCCTCCATCTAATATGATATTTTGCCCTGTTATCCACCTTGATCTAGCTGACAGTAAAAAAACTATTGAATTAGCTACATCTATAGGATCACCAAACCCCAGTGGATAATTCTTCTCATAGTTTTCTAATTCTTCTTTACTAGAAGCTTCCATTGTCTTGTCAAATATTTTTGTTTTCACCAAACCCGGAGACACCACATTTGACCGAATTGAATACTTAGCATATTCCAATGCAATAGCTCTTGAATATGCTTCAATCGCTGCTTTTGAACTTGTATATAAGGCCCCTCCTTCGTACGGAAACTGACTAGACACGGAAGACACAAAAACCATAGAGGAACTTTTTTTTATTTTCTTCTTTCTAAACAACATTGAATTTAAGATGACCTGCGAATTAAAATTAATTCTAAATACACTAGAGATATGCTTTTCCCCAATAAATTTAACTGGAAAAGGAAATATTATTCCCGCGCAATTAACAACACCGTCCAACATAGGAATACTATCCACTAGTGCTTCTATAGCAGCATCATCTGTTAAATCGATGGATATTAGTTGCTGAATATTTTTACATTCTCCTCTTAGGCCTTCCAAACTTTCAATATTGCGTCCCGTAATGTAAATATCAGCTCCGATACTGGATAAAAGCTTACAAGTTTCTTTCCCTATGCCAGAGGAAGCTCCAGTGACCAGTATTTTTTTATTTCTTAAACCTAAAAACTCCATATTAAACTTCAATTATTGGTAAGCAGGTAATTTCATCCAAATTCAACGCAACTGCTCCCCACGAAAGACCTACTCCAAATCCACAAAGAAGAACTTTTTGATCTTCAGTCTCAATTTTCCCACTCAATTCTGAACAAATTGTGAGAGGGATAGATGCTGAGCTAGTATTACCGTAATCCTTTAAAGAATATGGCGATTGTTCTTTTGTAAATTTTAATTTTTTTCGAATAGTTTCATTCATCAAACGATTTGCTTGATGCATTACAAAATAATGATAGTCCTCCGGCATAGTCCTAGTTTCCTGCATAAGCACTTTAATTAACGGTGGCACTTTTGAAACTGAGAAGTTGTAAACTTCTAATCCATCTAACTCTAGATCAAGATCACATCTGCTTATACCTTCACCGATTTCCTTAAGATCAAATGATTCTTTTGATACTTTATTTCGAATTCCTCCATCTCTAATAATTATACTTTCAAAACCTGACCCATCACTCATCATGTTAAATTGCCCAGAACTATTTTTAGAAAATTCAATTGCCGTAGCTGTTCCTGCATCCCCAAAAAGAGGATAAGTACTTTTATCTGATGCGGACACTGTTGAAGACGAAACGTCTCCGACCAGTAATAATGCTTTTTTCAAATGTCCCGCAGAAATCATACTTGCAACAATCGATAAACCATAGACATATCCTGAACACCCCAGCCCAACATCAAAAGCCAGACAGTTAGATGAAAGTTTTAATTTATCTTGCAATATTATGGCTGTTGCCGGAAGATAATAATCGGGTGATTGACTCACAAAAACTATCAAGTCTACATCTTCTCTATTCCAGGATAATCTATCCAAAAGCTTATTCGCTGCAACCTCGCACAAATCAGAAGTTGTTTGATTTTTTTCTGCTACGTGCTTTCGCTCTATTCCTGTTGTTTTAATAAGTAATTTTTTCTCTATTGGAGACAATGTCGCATAATCTGAGTTCTCAACAACATTACCCGGCACTGCAGCAGCAATTCCAGAAATTTTCCAATTTTTTATATCCATCAAAGCCATATCTAGCCTTTAATGTTGTTTATCAAAGTAAATAGCTCACGTACCGTGTTTGCACTTTTCATTTGAGAAGGCTCTAACATCACATCATATTCTGTATCAATTAAAGCTATTATAACAAGTGCGTGCATCGAGCTCCACCAATCCATATTCTTAATGTTGTCATCTAGACCAAGATCTCCTATCTCGTAATCTTCATCAAATTCTGCTTTAATTTTCCCTAAAAAAACCTCAATTTCCATATTCAATATCTAATGACAGTTCCTCCCCATGAATAACCAATCCCAAAACCTGCAATTAAGACCTTACATCCTTTAGTAATTAGTCCTTCTGAAAATGCATCTTTTAAAGCTATAGGAATTGTTGCTGAAACGGTATTTCCTTTGTTTTCAATGTTAAGGTAAAACTTTTTTTTCGGTATTCTCAATTTGCTTCTTAAAAAATCTAACATGACCCCATTAGCTTGATGAAACACAAATAAATCGATCTCTTCTATTGCCAAATTTTCTTTACTCAAAATATTATTCACTAATTTAGGAACTGTTCGAATTGAAAAAATAAATATTTGCGAACCATTCATTTCAAGCTTTCCCCATTTTAATCCTGACGGAATTGCTTTATTCTCTTTAAACCAATTTGCATCTGTAGGATTTCTCATCCCAGATCGAGTGCTCATCAAGTTTTTTGCTCCAATGCCATCCGTACCAAAAACAAACTTCCCTATTTTGCCTGAGACCTTTGAGTTTTGATGGGTTACTAAAGTAGCAGCCGCCCCGTCACTAAATATTGACAGTAACTCCAAGTCTTCTGGATGCACCAGTTTGGTAGGGGAATCAGCTGTAATTAATAATATTTTTTCTGCTTGGTCTGTTGCAATTAATCCTTTTGCTGCACTTAAACCATAAATAAAGCCTGTACAACCATGTAAAATGTCAATCGCTCCAATGGCAGTATTTAATCCCAATCGATCTTGGAGAACGCATGCTGTAGTAGGAGATTTATAATCAAGGCAAGAAGAAACAAAGATTAAATAATCAATCGTTTCTTTTTGAATATTATGTTCTTTGAATAATTTTTTGGCAGCTAGAACACCTAAATCTGAAGCTAGGATATCTCCTTCAGTCTGAAAACGAGTAGAAATGCCTGTTTTGGCAAAAATAGCATCTGCCGTAATTCCATCAAAATCAGTCTCCAAATCTTTATTGGTAATAGGCTTAGAAGAAAGGCAATAACTTATTTTGGAATCAAGATAGGGCACAAATTTATTTATCGTTTATTTCGGTAATCATACAAATGTAACAATTCTTTTTTCCTACTACTCAATAAGAATTCGCTAGTCTATAACTCTCCTATTTAATTACACCTATTTTGCTACCATTTATAATTATACTATGACTTTAAGTATATTCGTTGTCAATTATTGACTACAACATTTGCGTAAAGTGATTCAAATTTTTAGGAAAACCAGTTAATGAGCTTCATTACGATAGAATATTACATCTTTCTACTTTTTGCAGTTCTATTAACTTGTGCAATCAGAATAAAGTTTCGATGGGTAATCTTATTATTCGCTAGTTACTTATTTTATGCTAGTATACACATTGAATATTCAATAGTAATGCTAACATCTACAGTTATTGCATATTCTACAGCAATCATGATGTATCGCTTTAAAAATTGGAGCGTTTTATTTTTTTGCATCGGAATATTAACCGATTTATCGTTGCTTTTCTTTTTCAAATACTTTGGTTTTTTTTTAGAAAATGTCAATCTATTATTTGGATCCGATTTTGAAACCAACTATTCAATTGCACAGAATATTATTTTACCAATTGGAATTTCATTTTACACTTTCCAATCTTTAAGCTATACGATTGATGTTTTTAGAAGAAAAAGAGAACCTGAACGACACTTTGGATATTATGCCCTGTTCATTTCCTTTTTCCCTCAATTGGTAGCCGGACCAATCGAACGATCAGAATATTTGATTCCCCAACTTAAAAAAAAGGTAACTCCTGTATTTAATTATTTCATTCAAGGAGGAAAATTAATTATTTGGGGATTATTTAAAAAAATTGTAATTGCTGATACAATTGGAGCATTCGTTAATTATGTTTTTTCCAACCCTAGCGAATACAACTCATTAGAAATAGCACTTTCTGTTTATGCTTTTGCTTTTCAAGTTTATTTCGATTTTTCTGGTTATTCTAATATAGCAATCGGATCAGCAAAAATGTTCGGGATTAATTTGAGCATGAACTTTAATAGCCCTTTAACTTCGCGAACCCTGACCGAGCTATGGACCAAATGGCACATAACATTAATGAATTTCTTTACTAATTATATTTTTCGTCCATTGATAAAGTCAGGGCGATTGCTCCGCAAATGGAATAGCGCTGCCATACTAATTGTCTTTTTCATTAGCGGATTATGGCACGGAGCAAGCTGGAATTTTGTGTTGTTTGGACTTGTAAATGGCTTAGCAATTATCATCGAACGAAAAACAAAATTTGCAAGAAAAATTCGACAACGCCGTAAGAAAAGAAATCTTTCCTTCGTACTCCATGTATTATTAATTTTCTATACCCTTACAGTATTGTCCTTCTCGTCAATATGGTTTAAAACATGCGCGTTTAATGAAGGGATTGACATATTAAAGCACATTGGAAACTTCAGCTTTGGCAACACTAATATCAGGACTGTTTCCTACGTAATAATTTTAATGTTAATTGGAATGGCAGCAGATTATTTGAGAAAAAACTACCTTTCAACTCCCCTTGAAATTATAAAACATCATTATAGCCGACTTACGGTTTATGTCATGCTCATTGTTATGATTGCGCTATATGGTTACAACGATGAAGTCACATTTATTTATTATCAATTTTAAATGAGTAAAAGGCTTAAACATATCACTTTTTCTTTAGCACTTCTTTTTGCTTTCCATTTTTCTTTGTTATACATTTTAAAAAAAGTTGAGACAAAGAATGAAATAGTTGCAAATTTTGAGCAATATGAGATAAATCCTAAAAGCCAAAAATTTTTATTCTTAGGTACTTCACATACAAAAAGAGCTATTGACACCTCGATAATACAATCTTCTTATTCCATGGCTTTTTATGGACAAAATAACATTAACGCATATTACTTGTTAAAACATCTACTAGAGAATTATTCAGACAGCTTTGAATATATTTGCTTCCCAAATGACTTTGGATACTACTCAAAGCGATTCTCAGTTAACCTGGATAAAATGTTTTTTTACAAGCGGTTTTTCGATTTTCATGAATATGGAACACTTTCCGGATCCAGATATAAAAGTATGAAAGAATCATATTATCATAAATACTTTCCGTATATCAGTCTGAGGTATTTGCTTAAATCCCAAAGGAAAAGAAAAGAAAAAGATAGAATGGATTTTTCACTAGTAACAAAACAAAAGCAGGCATTGAGCGCATACAACTATATCAAACAAGAACATGGGATCAAGCAGGTGCTGGACATCTACTCTCCTCTTGCAATTACCTATCTTAAGATGACTCTTCAATTAATAAAAAAACACAATAAAAAAGCAATATTTATAAAGTACCCGCACACAGCAGCTTTGCAAATTGAAATTGAGAAATTCGGCAACTATGTTCCTGAATCAGATATCTTAATAGAAAAAGCAGGTTTTGAAATGCTAGACCTATCACAGGCATTTTTAAAACAAAACGAATATTTTTTCGACTCACACCATTTAAATAAGGTAGGCGGAATCCAGACATCTCTTTTAATTCAAGACAAACTTGCAGATTATTAAAGTGTAAGAGAATATTTAACCGTCAGCAAATCCAATAAAATTACATTACAAACCGTTTGACAAGTCCTTATACTTATAAGCACTCTTCTCATCCCCAGCAGCATAATAAATATTTGAAATAAAGCCTAGTATCTGTTTCTTACGACTCAATAAGCTAGCTAATACAACTTGCCTATTATCTTCTTCACCATTATATTGAAGCGCATAGAGTCTATCTATTTCATTAACTGCTTTTTCCATATTGGCTATAGCATTAACAAATTCACCTTGAGTATTAAAAATATTACCGTTAGTTACATGCCACTCCGTATTATCTTTAAATCCAGCGTTTGCAATAGCTAAATCGCAAATGGAATTTGCCTTTTCATAATTGTTTTCTCTTAAAGCTAAATTTAATAATGATTTATAACTTATATAATATTGCGGGTTTTCCTCTAAGGCGGCAAACCAGTAATGCTCAATTGAGTCATAAACATTATATTTTATTGACGCCAAATCAAACTTCAATCGTTCCATAAAAACAATATCACTCGAAGATTTTTCGAAAAGTTGTTTTTTGATTAGGTCTGAAAAATATTTTTCCGAATACCCAACCAAATTCTCTAAATGCAACTGTGAGTTGCCTATTTTGGCATTGTCAGAATACAATGTTATCCTTTTTAAATATTCTTCTCGTTCGAACCCTTTACCCAAAATTTTAGTTTCTGCATTCAAATAAGAATCAATAATTCTCATTATTTGAGCAACCGCAATTCTGCCCCAATTAGGGCTATCTAACTTCATTTTACTCAATACTTGTCGTATTTCAACACTTATCGCATCAATGCAATAAGCTGCTTTTATTTCATTTTGATAACTAGATATGTCCTTTAAATTGGAAACGTCAAACTCAGCAAGGGAATCCAAATTAATCACACTCAATATTTTTTGAAGTTCAACAATACCTTTATAGTCACTTTCCAAACAACTTCCGTAATTAAAAAGAGCTTCGACATACGTTGGCTTGTATTCAAGAGCCTTCGAAAAAAAAGGTTTGGCTCTTACATAATCTTTCTTTCTTGAAAACAATAGAGCTCCTGCGTTATTTGCACAATTAAAATATCCATCATAAATACCTATTCCCGATTCAAATTCCCAGATAGCGGAATCAATATAACACATGGACAAAAGATGCGAGGAGCCAGGCACTCGAGAAATAGAATCTGCTTTTGCAACATATTCAGTTCCCAACAAACTGTGTGCTTTTGCTGAATTTTGGAGTTTTTTAATATCATTCTTGTAAAGTGAAAATCGACTACTCCAGTCTTTGTTTCTGGCTGTTATTTGAGAAAAAGACAAAAGAGTAAGCCCTGCTAA
>Ga0315315_10001251_pt1 | contig 23166 bp, 25 predicted proteins | sample M140m3416metaG_FD_203699 | JGI IMG/M metagenome (GOLD analysis project Ga0315315, IMG submission 203699) | Ammonia-oxidizing marine archaeal communities from Monterey Bay, California, United States - M1 40m 3416 | ecosystem: Environmental > Aquatic > Marine > Intertidal zone | place: USA...
ATGAAAAAGCAGCTATTGCACGTGATAGGATTAAAGCCTTAACTCAAATTCAAACATCGCAAAAAATAAATCAAACTAATCTCAATGAGGCAGATGTAATCAGTATATATAAAGAAACAGGAAAATCTTGTGTTCAAGTATTTTTCTTCCGGTCTAAGCAAAATTGGGGTAATCAAGCCTTTTATCCTAAGCATGATACAGATGATACAGTGGAAGATATTTTATCCTCATTTATTACTCAATTTTATGAAAACAAAACGGTTCCATCTTTAATAATCACTAATTGCGCTACAAATGATAGGAAGCTTTTAGAAAAAACATTTTCAAAAAAAGAAGGTAAAGAAGTTTTAGTAAAAATAGCGAAATCAAAAAATGAAATAAGTGTATCTAAGTTAGCTGAAAAAAATGCAAAACAAGCTTTAAAACAAAAACTTATTCAGTCTGATACTAATAATAATTTAATTGATTCTCTTGCCGCTAAATTTAAACTTAATAACAACATAGAACTCATAGAAGTTTACGATAATAGCCATATACAAGGAACCGACTCTATTGGGGCTTTGATATGCTTTGGTAATGAAGGATTTGTCAAAAAAAGATACAGAAAATTTAATATTAAGAATGAAAAAGTAAAAAATGATGATTATGGAATGATGAAAGAAGTTTTATTTAGAAGATTTTCAAAAGCCGTTAAAGAGAAATCAGGATCATTATCACTTCCAGATCTAATTTTAATTGATGGAGGAAAGGGTCAATATTCCGTCAGTAGAGAGGTTTTGAATGAACTTGGCTTGCATGATCTTCCAATTTTAGCTGTAGCGAAAGGTAAGAGAAGAAATGCCGGAGAGGAAAAAATTTATCATGAAAGCAAAGAATATATTTTAAACAAAAACGACCCTCTGCTATTTTTTATACAAAGATTAAGAGATGAAGCTCATAGGTTTGCTATAAGCACACACAGGGCAAAAAGAAAAAAGAATTTAAGCAAATCATTACTAGATCAAATTCAAGGAATCGGTAAACAGAGAAAAAGAGCTTTATTAAATCATTTTGGTTCTGCAAGAGCTGTGGAGTCTGCAAGTTTAGAGGATTTAAAATCAATAGAAGGAATTGAAGACAATATAGCCAATAAAATATATAATTATTTTCACGAATAACTATGAAACTAAAGATACCGAATATATTAACAATTGGTCGAATTATTATTGTTCCTATTTTTGTTTTAACATTTTTTATTCCAGGATTTTTTGGAGATTTAATACCCTTCTTTTTATTCGTATTAGCAAGTTTTACTGATTATTTAGATGGTCTACTAGCTAGATTATTTAAAGAAGAGTCAAAGCTTGGTGAGCTATTGGACCCAATAGCTGATAAAATACTTGTAGCAGCAGCTTTAATTCTTCTTGTTATGAATGGTACAATTAAAAATTATGAGGTTATTGCTGCAATCATTATCCTTACTAGGGAAATATTAATATCAGGACTAAGAGAATTTCTTGCTAAAGGTCAAATATCTATGCAAGTAACAAGTCTGTCTAAACTAAAAACATTTATTCAAATGCTTTCTATAGCGATATTACTTACTGGCGAAAGTGGAAATAAAATTATTAATTTTCAAGACTATAATGCTCAAACAGTTGGAATTATTCTGCTTTGGTTATCAGCTTTTTTAACTCTCTATACAGGTTATGATTATTTAAGAAAAGGAATTGATCATGCGATCAATGAAGACAATAAAGGTTAAGCCGCAGATTTTTTTCTTACAATGGCTTGATAGCTATCGTTAAGGTCTTTTATCAGATCGCAAACTTCAAATTTATATTCAGAAATTTGAGAAACTGGTGTCACTTCGGCAGCAGTTCCAGTTAAAAAACATCCAACAAAATTTTTCATTTCCTCAGGTTTAATTTTTCTCTCATTTACCTTCACGCCTTTAGATTTAGCAATTTTTATAACCTCTCTTCTAGTTATTCCATCTAAAAAAGAATCTGGAATTGGTGTATGTATCTCACCTGACTTATCTTTAAAAAACACGTTTGCTCCAGTTGCTTCAGCTATATTGCCTTCATGGTCTAACATTAAAGAGTCGGTAAATCCTTGAGCTTCAGCTTCATGTTTAGATAAAGTGCAAATCATGTACAAACCAGCTGCTTTAGTATCCCAAGGTATAGTATTTGGAGCTGGCCTTCTCCAATTAGAAATATTGAGTTTAATTCCTTTCAATTTTAATTTTGGATCAAAGTAAGATCCCCACTCCCAAGTTGCTATTGCTACATGTATTTTATTTTTTTGTGCAGATATTGCCATCATCTCACTGCCTCTCCAAATGATTGGCCTTACATATCCATTTTGAACTTTTTGGATATTTATTATTTTTTTACTAGCTTCATTAATTTCCTCTTCTGTATAAGGAACTTTTATTCCCATTCTTTTTGCAGAATAAAATAATCTTTTAGTATGCTCTTCTAATTTAAATATTTCTCCATCGTAAACTCTCTCTCCCTCAAAAACACAGCTAGCATAGTGCAGTCCATGATTAAGAATATGAATATTTGCATCTGCCCAATCTACGGTTTTTCCATTAAACCAAATTTTTCCTGATTTTTTATCGTAGGGAACGCTTTCCATTTTTTGAATATATAGATTTTTTTTATATAAAAAAGTATATTCAAAACTAGAATAAGTCAATATAACTTACCAATATGAAAGATCTTCTTTATTTAAAAGATGAGCAAATAAAAGAGTTTATACAATTACTATATTACGCTTATAGAGAAACCTTTTCTGACCCAAAAGAAATTTTATCTAAAAAATTTTTTGGTCCAGCGCATTTACGAGCTCTAAATCTAATTGAAAGAAATCCAGGAATTAATCTAGGTGAGCTTATTTTCAGATTAAAAGTGACAAAACAAAGTTTAAACAGGGTTTTGAGAGATCTTATAAAAGCCAAAATGATAAAGCAGATTCAAGATGAAAAAGATACAAGAAAAAAAAATCTTTTTTTAGACAAGGATGGCAAAGTATTTTTTGAAGCTGTATATGATACTCAAAAAAAAAGAATTTTTAATGCTTTAAAAAATTCAAGTTCAGACTCGGTGATTAAATTTAAAGATGTTTTAAAAAAAATTATTCATGGAAAATAATAAAAACCATATATTAATTGTTGATGACGATGATAAGATTCGAAATCTTTTAAAAGATTACTTAACTGAAAATCATTATATTGTATCAACTGCGGAGGACGCAATACATGCTAGAGAAAGATTAAAAATCATAAGATTCGATATAATTATTTTAGATGTGATGATGCCTGGACAGGACGGGTACGACTTTACTAAAGAAATAAAAAAAGATAGTAAAGTTCCAATTATTTTACTTACAGCAAAGGGGGAAGTAGAAAATAGAATAAAAGGCCTAGAACTTGGCGCAGATGATTACTTAGGAAAACCTTTTGAACCAAAAGAATTATTGTTAAGAATTAAAAACATTCTCACGAAGAAAAATAAAGTCGATTTAAAATCACAATATAAAATTGGAAGAGCTCAAGTTGATCTTAATAAGATGACAATAACCCTGGAGGAAAAAATAAAGAAAATTAATAATTCAGAAAAAAAAGTTTTATTGGAAATGTTAGCTAATCCTGGAAATACTTATTCAAGAGATGAGATAGGAAAAATTTCTGGAATAAGCCAAGAAAGATCTATTGATGTAATGATAACACGATTAAGACAAAAATTAGAAATAAATCCAAAAAATCCAAAATTTTTACAAACAATAAGAGGTGCTGGTTATGTTCTCTGGATTGAGTAAATTTATAAAGTATATTTTACCAAAAAGACTTTTTTATAGAGCATTAATAATTGTTGCTGCTCCGACTATAATCCTCCAATTAATTATAACAATTGTTTTTTATGACAGTGTTTGGATCAAAGCGAATAAAAATACAACTAGATCTCTGGTTGCTCAGCTTAAAACTATAGAAGAGGTTTATAATAATGACAAAAGTAATTTAGATTTTTTAACTGATAGTTATAAAAATAATTTTAATTTTGAAATTGGAATTAATCAGGATAATTTTCCAAATAATAGTGGAGAGCGTAAATTTAGTCCTATGGATAGATCCTTGAGGAGAGAACTGAAATCAACTTTTGGGAATAATAATTACTGGTTTAATACCTCTAAATTTAAGAACGCTGTTGAAATTAAAATAAAATCTGAAAGTGATGTAATAGAATTTTTAGTACCTAAAGATATGGTATCAGCATCTTCTGTCAGATTATTTTTATTATGGACTACTCTTCCATCAATAGTTTTAATTATTATCGCCTTAATATTTTTAAAAAACCAAACAAAACCTCTTGTAAAACTTGCTAAAGCAGCTGAAAGATTTGGTAAGGGAGATTATGTGAATGATTTTAGAGCATCAGGTTCGCAAGAAATTAGAAAGGCCGCTTTTGAATTTGATCGAATGGCTAAAAGAATAAACAGACACCTTAACCAAAGAGCAGAAATGTTATCCGGAATTAGTCATGATTTAAGAACACCTTTAACAAGATTAAAATTACAATTAGCTATGTTAAAACAAAAAGACATCTCTGAAAGCATGTCTAAAGATATTGATGAAATGGAAAAAATGCTGAATGATTATTTGCAATTTGCAAAAACTCAAGTTCAAGAACCTTCTACAGTCATCAATTTAAACAATCTTTTTACCTCAATAAAAAATAAATTTAATAACAATAACTTCACTTTTAATGAAAGCAGTGATTTGATTGAGTTAAAAGTAAGACTTACAGCCTTACAGAGATCCTTTGAAAATATTATACAAAATGGTCTAACATATGGAAATAAAGTAAACGTTGAAATTCATAAAGGAAATAGGTTAGCTACAATTTTATTTGAAGATGATGGGCCTGGAATACCAGAGGATCAATATAAAAATGTTTTCAAACCTTTTTTCAGACTTGATAAAAGTAGAAGTTTAAATCAATCAGGTGTAGGTCTTGGCTTGGCAATTGTTGAAGATGTAATTAATTCACATGGTGGTAATATTCAATTAGGAAAAAGTAAAAAAAATGGTCTGCTAGTTAAGATCTCTTTGCCTTTTTAGTTTTTTTATTTTTAATCAATTTTTTGATCACTGCATCTTGTTTTTGAACAATTTTTTTTAAAACCTCAAATTCCTCTCTAGATACAAGTTCAAGTTTGTTAATTATCTTATCTTTTTTGAATTTCCAGTCTGTTGAAATTTCTTTTCTAATGTCTTTAGAAGTTAAAATGCCATTTTCAATCAAACTAGATAAAGATTTTAAAATTTTTTCTGAATTACTCATAAGTTATCTTATTTGATGGTCACGTTAATTTCAAATATGATATAAGATATTATGTATATCCATAATTTAGACCCTGTTTTATTAGATTTTGGATTTATGGCAATTAGATGGTATTCGTTAGCCTATATCTTTGGAATTGTTCTCGGTTGGTGGTTGGGAAAGAAGATTATCAAAAATCTTTTACCAAAAGTTAATTTTAAATTTGATCTCAAAGAATTTGATGATCTTATAACTTATCTAATAATTTCAATAATAGTTGGAGGAAGACTTGGATACGTTCTTTTTTATAATTTTGAATATTATATTTCAAATCCAATAGAGATAATAAAAGTTTGGGAAGGCGGAATGTCTTTCCACGGAGCTTTGATTGGAATAATAATAGGAACATACCTTTTTTCGATCAAGAAAAATATACCAACATTTTTTTTCCTAGATATTATAGCGTGTGTTTCTCCAATAGGCATACTATTTGGAAGAATTGCAAACTTTATTAATGGAGAGCTCGTTGGAAAGATAACTGATGTCTCTTGGGGTATTATTTTTCCTGCTATAGACATGGTGCCAAGACACCCTTCTCAGTTATACGAAGCTTTGCTCGAAGGTTTAATATTATTTATTTTAATTAATACGATTGTTTTAAAAAGAAAATATAAGATTGGTTTAAGTTCATCGTTATTTTTAATTTTTTATGGCATATTTAGAATTATAGCTGAACAATTTAGAGAACCTGACTCTCAATTAGGTTACTTGTTTGGAAATTTCAGTATGGGCACAATACTCAGCTTTATAATGGTAATTTCTGGTTTTATTATTTTGATTATTTTGAGAAAAAAAAATGAAATCTAATCAAAAGTTTTTTAAAAAATCAAAATTTTTACCAGTAGATAATTTCTTTGAAAATATACTTTATGATAATCGATTTGGATATTACGCTACAAAACAACCTTTTGGACGAAATGGTGATTTTATCACATCACCAAAAGTATCAAATCTTTTTTCTGAAATAATTGCAATATGGTTGATTTATACATGGGAGAATTTTGGTAAACCAAAAAAATTTAACTTTGTTGAACTTGGTCCTGGAGATGGAAGTTTAACAAAAACTCTTTTGGATACATTTAAAAAATTCCCAGAATTTAACTCTGTAAAAAAAATATTCCTTTATGAAAAAAGTAATTATTTAAAAAAAGCTCAAAAACTTAAGATTTCAGATAAAAGCGTAAAATGGATTAAAGATTTTAATAATATAAAAGATGGACCTATAATTTTTTTTGGTAATGAATTTCTTGATGCAATTCCAATTAAACAATTTAGAAAAAAAAACGGCTCATTTTTTGAAAAAAATTATATATTGAATAAAAACTTTGATATTGAGGAAACTTATAGAAAAGCGTCCAAGATAAACTCGAAAATGTTAAAATCTTATTTATCAATAAAAGATTTAGATTTTATTGAATTCCCTAAATTAGGATTTCAAAATCTACAGAAAATAACAAAAAAGATTTTAAAATTAGAAGGTTGTATATTGTTGATAGACTATGGATATTTAAAACCTCATAATAAAAATACTCTTCAATCTGTTTTTAAGCATAAGAAAAATAAAATTTTAGATAATTTAGGAAAAGCAGATGTGACTGCTCATATCAATTTTGAATTATTAAAAGAATTTTTTAAAAAAAATAATTTAGAAACTAAAAAAATTGTAACTCAGCAAGAATTTTTAAAAAGTAATGGTATTATTGAAAGAGCAGAGATATTAGCAAAAAAAATGAAATTCAGAAATCAATCAGATCTATATTTAAGATTGAAAAGATTATTGCATCCAAAGTTAATGGGCAATCTATTTAAAGTAGCATTAGCTTATAATTCTAAAAATAAAAATTTTAACGGCTTTAATTAATGTTTTACTCAAAGAAATTAAAAAGATTTAAAGAAATAAAACACTGTTTTTTTTCTAAAAGAAATGGCTATTCAACAAACATCTATAAAAGTTTAAACTGTGGGCAAGGATCAAAAGATAAAAAGGGAAATGTTCAAAAAAATCTAAAACTCGTTGCAAAAAAAATGAGAGTAAAATCAGAAAATTTAGTTTTGATGCATCAAACGCATAGCAACAAGGTAATAGAAATTAAAAAAATTAATTATAAAAAAAAGATTTATGCAGATGCAATGATTACGAAGATGAGGGGAGTTTCTCTGGGAGTCCTTACTGCTGATTGTGTTCCTATAATTTTATATGACTCTAAAAATAAAATTGTTGGGTGTATTCATGCAGGGTGGAAAGGAGCGTTTAAAGAAATTATTAAAAATACAATTTTTAAAATAAAAACAATAAGTTCAAATAGTAAAATTTATGCAAGCGTAGGTCCTTGTATAGGCCATAGAAGCTATGAGGTTGATATAAAATTTTACAAAAAATTTATTTCAAAAAGTGCTAAAAATAAAATTTATTTCTTGCATAAAAGCAAATCAAAGAAACTATTTAATTTACGAAAATTTGTAACTGATAAGCTTAAACTGTGTAAGGTTAAAGTTGACCAGGTGAATCATGACACATTTGCTGAAAAAAATAAATTTTTTAGTTACAGAAGATCGTTTAAATTAAAGCAGAAAGATTACGGGAGGTGCATCTCTACAATTGGGATGCTTAATTAATTTGAAAAGATTTATAAATAAGGTATAAATAATTACATTTCATGAAAATTTTATCTGGAACAAGTAATCTTAAACTTAGTAAGGATATTGCTAAGAATTTAAAATTAAAATTAATTAATACAAATATAAGAAGATTCGCAGACGGAGAAATTTATATAGAAATTAATGAAAACATTAGGGGTAACAGTGTATTTGTGATTCAATCTACATCGAATCCTGCTAACGATAACTTAATGGAACTTCTTTTAATCATTGACGCTCTAAGAAGATCATCAGCAAAAACAGTTACTGCGGTAATTCCTTATTTTGGATATGCAAGACAAGACAGGAAAGTTGCGCCTAGAACTTCTATTTCAGCTAAAGTTGTTGCTAACCTTTTAACAAATGCTGGGGCAAATAGAATTGTAACAGTAGACTTACACGCAGGTCAGATACAAGGTTTTTTCGATATGCCTGTAGACAATTTATTTACTACCCCATTATTTTCCAAATTTATTAAAAAAAAAATAACTTCAAAAAATTTAATTTGCGTCTCACCAGATATGGGCGGCGTAGCAAGGACGAGAGCATTAGCTACTAGACTTAAAGCAGATCTTGCTATTATCGATAAAAGAAGACCTGCGCCTGGAAAATCTGAAGTTATGAATATCATTGGAGATGTAAAAGATAAAACCTGCATAATAGTTGATGATATAATTGATAGCGGTGGCACTATAATCAATGCGGCTGATGCATTAAAAAGAAAAGGTGCGAAAGAAGTTTATGTATTTATTACTCATGCAGTTTTGAGTGGGGAAGCTGCTAAAAAAATTAAAAGTTCAAAAATTAAAAAACTCATTATTACAGATACAATTGATAATTCTAACAAAATCAAAAATAACAATAAAATTGAGGTATTATCGATCTCTTCTTTAATGTCTGAAGCAATAAAAAGAATAGCTAACTCAAATTCAGTATCAGACTTATTTAATTAGTACTTGTTTTGATAAATATCTTGGGTTATATACCTGTTCCAATTAAATATGAGTAATTTAAAAGCAATAAAAAGAGAGAGTACTTCCTCAGGCTCAAATAATAAATTGAGATCAGAAGGGCTAGTTCCAGCTATTCTTTACGGAGGAAAAGATTCTAATCAAAATATTTCAGTTAATAAAAAAGAAATTCAGAGTTTAGTTTATTCAGAAACTTTTTTATCTAAAGTTTTAGAACTCGACATAGATGGTAAAAAAGAAAAAGTTATACCAAGAGACGTAGCTTTCCATGTAGTTTCGGAAGAGCCCATTCACATTGACTTTATGAGAATAGTTGCAGGTAAAAAAATTATTTTAGAAATACCTGTTAAATTTATCAATCATCCAGACTCTCCAGGTTTAAAAAGAGGTGGGGTTCTAAACATTGTTAGAAGAAAAGTAGAATTAAAATGCCCTGCTGAAAATATTCCAGATGAAATTATTGTAGACTTAGCAGGAACAGATATAGGAACTAGTATAAAAATTTCATCAGTAAAACTTGGAAGTGATGTTGTCCCAACTATCACGGACAGAGACTTTGTTATTGCAACAGTTGCATCACCGACTGTAATTAAAGAACCAGAAAAACCAGCTGAAGGTGAAGCTGCAGCTGAAGGGGCTGAGGGTGAAGCACCTGCTGAAGGAGCTGAAGCGACAGCTAAAGATGGAGATGCGGCTAAGAAAGATGATAAGGCCAAAGAAGGTGGCGATAAAAAACCTGAAGAAAAAAAACCAGCTGAGAAGAAATAATTAATAAGATGCTATTACTTGTAGGGTTAGGAAATCCTGGATCCAATTACACTAATACTAGACATAATATTGGTTTCAAAATCATAGACGCAATAAACAATCATTTTAAACTTTCAAAACAAAAACCAAAATTTAAAGGATTGCTTACCACAGGTAATATTGAAGAAAAAAAAATATACGCAATCAAACCCTTAACCTTCATGAATAATTCAGGTACAGCGATTAAAGAATTAATTGATTACTTTAAAATCGATGCAAAAGATGTTTTTGTGTTTCACGATGATATGGATATAGATTTTGGAAAAATTAAAGCAAAGTTTGGTGGAAGTAGTGCAGGACACAACGGAATAGATTCTATAGATAAGTTTATCGGAAAAGATTACTCAAGAGTAAGAATAGGCATTGGCCATCCAAAACAGAAGAAAAAAGTAAACAATCATGTGCTTGAAGATTTTAAAGAAGACGAAGAAGAAAAAATAAATGAAATCACTGAAAATATTGTTAAACAATTGCCTACGCTCATTGATAAAAAAATCGATCTCTTCTCAAGCAAAGTAAATCAAGACCTTAATGGGATTTAAATGTGGTATCGTAGGACTTCCAAATGTGGGAAAGTCTACTCTTTTCAATGCTTTAACGGCTTCTAAGAACGCTGAGGCAGCCAACTTTCCTTTCTGCACAATAGATCCAAACATTGGAATTGTAGATGTAGTTGATGAAAGACTAGATAAATTAACAGAATTATCAAAATCTAAAAAAAAAATTTATACTAATATTACTTTTGTCGATATTGCGGGATTAGTAAAAGGTGCTTCTAAAGGTGAGGGATTAGGTAATAAATTCTTATCTCATATAAGAGAAGTAGATGCAATTATTCATTTAGTAAGATGCTTTGAGTCTGAAAAAATTACTCATGTAAATTCAAAGATTAACCCTGCTGAAGATCTAGAAACAATAAAGACTGAGATCATATTATCAGATATTGATATTATTCAGAAAAAGCTTGAAAAAGGAAAGAAGAAACTCCTTGAGGAAAAACAGATCAAAATTTTAGAGGAAAAACTTGATCAATTAAACGAAGGAAAAGAAATATCTATTAACGATAATGACGAAAAAAAATTCGTATCTTCTCTAGGTCTGTTAAGCATAAAGCCAAAAATTATTGTATGTAACGTAGATGAAGGAAGTTTAGCTAATGGAAATGCTTTAACCGAAGAGGTTCAGAAAAAGTATTCTAATGAAAAAGTGGTAACTATTTGCGCAGACATAGAAGATCAAATTATGGGTTTAGATAACAGTGAAAGAGAAACTTTTATGAAAGAGATAGGTTTAAATAAAACAGGTCTAAATCAATTAATTAAAGAAGGATATGAACTTTTAAATCTCGATACCTTTTTTACCTCTGGTCCAGAGGAAAGCCGGGCATGGACAGTAGAAAAAAATACTTTAGCTCCTAAAGCCGCGAGCGTTATACATACTGATTTTGAAAAAAACTTTATTAGAGCTGAAGCTGTCACATGTGAAGATTTTATTAAGTTTGGCAGTGCAGAAAAGTGTAAAGAAAATGGAAAACTTAGAATTGAAGGTAAAGATTATATCATTAAAGATGGGGACGTCTTATACTTCCGTGTCAATCCGTGACCATATTTTTTTCATACTCAAATAAACTAAGGTAGTTAAAAGAATTAAATAAATAATTACTTTAACACCTGTTCTGTGTCTTTCTTCTAATTCAGGCTCAGCAGCCCATGATAAGAATGTTGTAACATCCTTAGCCATTTGATCAACAGTTGCTTGGGTGCCATCAGAATACTCGACAATGTCGTCACTAAGAGGTGAAGACATCTTAATCTTATTTCCAATCATATATTTATTGTAATAAACACCATCATCCAAAGTTACTCCTGATGGAGGATCTTCGTACCCCACTAATACCGAATAAATATAATTTGATCCACCTGGTCTAGCTTTCACTAAAACTGACATATCAGGAGGATACGCTCCACCGTTTGCAGCTATTGAGGCTTTTACATTTGGATATGGATTTTTAAATTTATCAGCTGGTCTTCCAGGTCTTGTAAACATTTCTCCTTGTTCGTCTGGGCCATCAGTAATCTCCACACTTGCTGCAATGGCTTTTACTTCTTGTATTGAAAATTCTGGGCCACCGGTCTCACCAAGGTTTCTGTAACTTAAATATTGCATCGAATGGCATGAGGAACAAACTTCTTTGTAAACTTGAAATCCTCTTTGTAAGGAAGCTCTATCGAATTTACCGGTAATACCTTTAAAGCTCCAATCAACTTTAATAGGTTCGGCTTCTCCGCCAGCGCTATATAATTTGGCAGTGGAAGTTATTATTAAAGTAATAATTAATAGAAAACTTTTTATATTAAATCTTAACATTATCCTTCCTAGCGAGTGCTGGATCTGCACCACCAGTAAGCACTGGTTCCGAAATACTCATAGGAATTGGATCTGTTTTCTCTAATAATCCAACTACAGGCATTACAATGATAAAATGAGCAAAGTAATAAATAGTTCCTACTCTAGCTAAAACTAAATATATTCCTTCTGCAGGCATTGCTCCCATATAACCTAGCATTAAAACGTCCAAAACAAATATCCAATAAAACTGTCTATAAATTGGTCTAAACACTGCTGATCTAACTTTAGAAGTGTCTAACCATGGTAAAACAAATAAAATAAAAATTGCTCCGAACATCAAAATTACTCCACCTAATTTATCTGGAACAGATCTTAAAATGGCATAGAAAGGTAATAGATACCATTCTGGAACGATGTGAGCTGGGGTAACCATAGGATTAGCAGGAATATAGTTGTCTGAGTGCCCTAAAACATTCGGTGAAAAGAAAACAAAGCCAGCAAAAATAATCATAAACATTAGCAATGCGAAAGCATCCTTAATTGTAATGTACGGATGGAACGGTACCGTATCTTTTGATGGTTTTTTGATATCAATTCCAACAGGATTATTATTACCAGGTACATGAAGGGCCCAAATATGTAAAACAACTAATCCTAGGATTAGAAAAGGTATTAAATAGTGCAAACTAAAAAATCTATTTAAAGTTGGATTATCTACAGAATAAGCGCCCCACAACCATGTTGTTATACTTTCACCAACAAGAGGTATTGCGCTAAATAAATTAGTAATTACTGTTGCTCCCCAAAAACTCATTTGCCCCCATGGTAAAACATAACCCATAAAAGCAGCGGCCATCATTAATAAGTAAATTAGAAGACCAATAATCCATATTACCTCTCTAGGAGACTTATATGATCCATAAAATAAAGATCTAAAAATATGAATGTAAACAGCAAGAAAGAACATGGAAGCTCCATTGCTGTGAATATAACGAATTAGCCATCCATAATTTACATCTCTCATTATATGTTCAACGCTAGCAAAAGCTAAGTCAGCGTGAGCCACGTAGTGCATTGCTAAAACTATTCCTGTAATAATTTGTGTTAGTAAACAGAAAGTTAAAATACCGCCAAATGTCCACCAATAATTTAAATTTTTTGGTGTTGGATAGTCTGTAAGATGTGCGCCTAGGGTTAAAAGTGGAAGACGGTCGTTGAACCATTTTCCTGCTTTAGACTTTGGTGTGTATTCGTGTTCACTCATAAAAATCTTATCCTATTTTAATCGTATTGTTGTCTACAAATTCAAATTTTGGAATTTCCATATTAGTTGGTGCTGGCCCTTTCCTAATTCTTCCTGATACATCGTAGTGTGATCCATGACAAGGACAAAACCAACCATTATAATCACCCTTATCTTTCAAGGGCACGCAACCTAAGTGAGTACAAACTCCAAGCATCACTAACCATTCATCTTTTCCTTTACGAACTCTATCTTCATCTTTTTGTGGATCTGGTAAATCTGACAAATTGACTGATCTTGCCTCAGCAATTTCATCAGGTGTTCTCCTTTTAAGAAATACTGGTTTACCTCTCCATAATACAGTTATAGAATTACCTGGCTCAACCTGACTAATATCTACTTCGGTTGTAGCTAAAGCTTGTTGAGCTTTATCTGGATTCATTTGATGGACTAATGGCCAAACAACAGCTCCAAGACCTACTGCGCCGATAGTATAACTAGCTGTAAATAAAAAATCTCTTCGATTTACTTTCTTTTCTTCTTTGCTCATTAATGTTTGTGTTTATAATATATATATTTATTTAAACTATGTTTTTAAATACTCTAGGGTCAGAATGACACATAAATTAAGTAATAATAATGCACATAGCTCTATATAAACCAGATATTCCTCAAAATACAGCAGCTATAATAAGATTAGGAGCCTGTCTAAATCTAAAAATTCATATCATTGAACCTTGTGGCTTTAATTTACACGACTCTAGATTTAAAAGAGTGGTGATGGACTATGTGGGAATGAGCAGAATATTTAGATATGAAGGCTATGATGATTTTCTGAAAAAGAATAAAGACAAAAGAATAGTTTTAATGACAACTAAAGCAAAAAAATATTATCATAAGTTTAAATTTAAAAAGAATGACATGATGCTATTTGGCAGAGAAAGTGCTGGAGTACCTGAAAGTTTACATAAAACTATAAAAAATAGAATTAAAGTTCCAATGAATAAAAAAACTCGATCACTTAATGTTGCTATGAGTGTAGCTATAATTTCAGCTGAAGCACTTAGGCAGAATAATTTATTAAAATAATGGTTAATTCAGAATTTAGAAAGAAAATGGCAGATAGTTGGTTCTCTTACCTTCAAATGCAAATTTGTAAATCATTTGAACTACTTGAAAATAATAAGTTACAATTTACAAAAAGGGATTGGCATAAGAAAAAGGTATCGGAAGGTGGAGGAACTTCTTGTCTTTTAACAGGAGGTAAAATCTTCGATAAAGTAGGAGTTAACAAATCAACAGTCTCTGGAGTATTTCCAAAAAAATTTAGATCTAAAATTTTAGGAGCTGAAAAAAAAGGGAAATATTGGGCTTCAGGCGTTTCAGTAGTAGCGCATATGAAAAACCCTAAAATTCCAGCTGTACATTTCAATACGAGATTTATTGTTACTACTAAAGAATGGTTTGGTGGAGGAATGGATGCAACACCAAGTAATGAAGATAAAAAAGAAAGTAAGTTAATTCATGATTATTTAAGAAATGTATGTTTAAAGAATAAAAAAAATTATAAAAAATATAAAAAATGGTGTGATAAATATTTTTATTTACCGCACCGAAACGAAGCAAGGGGAATTGGCGGAATTTTTTTTGATTATGAAACAAAAGATTGGATTAAAAATTTTAAGTTTGTAAGGGAACTAGGATTAGCTTTTATAGATATTTCAAATAAAATAATTAATAAAAAAAGAAAATTAAAATATTCAAAAAAAGATAAGGAAAAGCAATTAATTAAAAGGGGAAGATATGTTGAGTTTAACCTTTTATATGATAGAGGTACAAAGTTTGGTTTAAATTCAGGTGGTAACATTGATTCAATTTTAATGTCTTTACCACCCGAAGCTAAGTGGAAATAGTTATGGATAAAGAACCTATTACAGTAAAAGGTCTTGAAAATTTAAAATCAGAATTAAAAGATTTGAAAAATGTTCAAAGGCCAAAAGTTGTTGAGGCAATTGCTGAAGCAAGATCTCATGGTGATCTAAAAGAGAATGCTGAGTATCATGCAGCTAAAGAACAACAAGCTTTAATAGAAAGTCGAGTTGTTGCTATCAATGATTTAATTGCAAGAGCAAACGTAATTGATGTGACAAAAATTGAAAATAATGGAAAAGTTATTTTTGGCTCAACAGTAAAACTACAAGATTTAGAAAATGATAAACAAATTAATTACAAATTGGTTGGACAGGATGAAGCTGATATTAAAAAAAATGCTATCTTTTTTAAAAGCCCAATAGGAAAAGCCTTAGTTGGAAAAGACAAAGGTGAAATGGTTACAGTAAACACTCCATCTGGTGAAAAAAATTTTGAAATACTAGACGTCGAATATATTTAAGAATTTTGTTTTATTATTTCTTGAACCCTATCATCTGAAATTTTAAAATTATTTTCCATCCATTCTTCTTCAATTTTTCTCAAGACTTTACCCAACAAAACTCCTTCCCTCATTCCTTTATTCATCAAATATTTTCCATCTATATCAAATTTATGTGCTTTAGATTTCAGGATATTTTTCATTGCCTCAGAAAAATTTTTAAAGCTACATTTTGAATTTGATGCAAAGTTTAATATGTTCAGATTTATCAAGTGGCTTTTATCATTTAAATAAATATGCTTCTCGATATCTTTAGTAAAAAAATCTTTATTATTCTGAAGTAACTTTAAATTTTTTGCTAATAAATTTAGATCATCTTTAATGTCATTAGATACGTTGTACTTATGACAAAAATATTCATGATTGCCGTCTTTATCTATTAATAAAATAGCTAGTAGAAGTTTTAGATTGATTTTAGAAGAATTCAGTATTTTTTTTAACCTTTCTAAACGCTTAAGGTTTGCAAATTCAGGGAAAATGAGATTTAAAATTTCCTTCAAATAAGTGCTTTCATTTAAGTTAATAAAAGATTTTAAATTTAAAATTTTAAATAATTCTACTAAAATTCTCTCTTTTGAAATTTTTTTAATCCCTATTAAATTTTGTTTAATCGCATTATTAGTTGTACCTTCAACTTTACTATCATACATAATTTTAAATCTAATAAACCTGATGATACGTAAATAGTCTTCTTCTATTCTTTTGTGTGGATCTCCAATAAACTTGACGTTATTGTTCTTTAAATCAACAGTGCCCATCTGTGGGTCGAAGATTTTTCCATTAATATCTAAATAAATCGCATTAATAGTAAAATCTCTTCTCTCAGAATCTAGCTTCCAATCATCAATGTATTCTACCTCAGCATGTCTTCCGTCTGTCTCAACATCTTTTCTCAATGTTGTGATTTCAAGTTTATGTTTTTTTGATACTAGAGTTATTGTTCCGTGTTCAATACCGGTATCAACTACTCTGAAATTTGTGTTGTTAAATCGTTTTTTAATTTCCTCAGAACTTAATGTTGTTGCTATATCAATATCGTCAATATCATCATTGCTTAGATATTTTCTTACACAGCCTCCAACAAACCTTGCTACAATTTTATCGCTTGGAAAACCCTCTTGAAGTTTTTGAAATACAAATTTTAATTCTTTATCTTTATAAAAGGGAAAAAAAACTCTTTTGATTTTGTTTGTTAAATTAAAGATTTTTTCCAGCATAGATTTTGGCTGGGGCACTAGGATTCGAACCTAGGATGGCGGTATCAAAAACCGCTGCCTTACCGCTTGGCTATGCCCCAATCTTAATCAACCTGATATATCATATATCAGAAAAATTAAACAGTTTTTGCAATTGAAACCCAAAACTTAGGGTAAATTTTTTTCAAATTAATTCGGGCTTTTTTTGCAGAGTTTGGGTTAATAAACAACCCGTAACAAACTGACCCAGATCCTGTCATTCTTGAAAAATAACATCCCTTTTGAAGACTAATGTTATTTAAAATTGTTTTAAATCTAGGATATTTTTTTTCAACAACTGATTGTAGATCATTTTTGCTATTAATTAATAAGTTCAAAAAACTAGTCCTTTTTTTTACCGCTCTTTTATTAAATACAGTTTTACCAGAATGTTTTTTTATTTTTGAATAAATCTCCGGAGTTGAGCATTTAATTGGAGGTTTTATCAAAACAAAAAAGAATGTTTGTTTAATCTTCTGGTTAATAATAGAACCTAAGTTTTTTAAAAAACCTTGTTTATAGAAAAAAAGCTCAAGATCTGTCCCAATTTTTTTTTCGATTATATTCAAATTTTTCTTTGATAGTTTTTTTCTCAGGACGTATTTCATTACTGTAAAAGCATTGCTAGTCCCTCCTCCTAACCCAGCAAAAACTGGTATATTTTTTTTAACAACTACTGAATAACAAGAAGAAATCAGTTTTAATTTTCTTAACAAAACTAAAACCGATTTAATTGAATTATCCTTTTTATTAATGAGTTTAGAAAAAGGACCTGTAAAATTTATTTTATCACTTTTTCCATCAATTTTTTTAATCTTAATTTTATCTTTTAAATTGATTAAACAAAAATAAGATTGAATATTATGAAGGCCACTTTTTTGTTTCGAGTTTACTAATAGACTTAAATTAATCTTTGAATAAGAGCTTAAGACCATAAACTACAAGCCTTTTGTAAGTTTTTCTTCAATTACTTTTTTAAGTTCATCCTCGGTCTTTTCAAGATTTAAAACATAATTCCAATAATATCTGGCTTGAATTTCATTTCCATTTTTCCAAAGAACATCACCATAGTGATCATTTACTATAGGATCTCCAGGCATCAATCTTACTGCCAGCTGGAGGTATTTTTTCGACTCTTTAAATCTTTTTAATTTAAACAAAGCCCAACCTAGTGAGTCGATTATATAAGGATCATTTGATCTAAGTTTGTTTGCTTTCTCTAACATACTTAAAGATTGTTCAATTTTTACTCCTTGTTCGATCCATGAGTAAGCTAAGTAATTAATTACATATGCTTGGTCTGGATTTGCTTTAAGTGAAGCTAATAAATCTTTTTCTGCATTTTCCCATTCTCCTATTCTTTCATACGCTATACCTCTTCCATCGGTAGCTTCGGCGTATAGAGAGTGATTATTTTTAACTTTACTTATTATCTCAGAATAAAATTTGATAGACTCTTTAAATTTTTCATTGTTTTTTAAAAATTCAGCATAATCAAAAGTTTCATAAATTTCTTTGTTAATTAAATTATCATAGGTGTCAGAAATAATTTTGATAGCTTTTTCTTTCTCCTCTTCCTGTAAATAGATTCTTGCAAGTTGTTTTGCTGAATACCAGCTATATGCTTCTCCTTTTTTACTAAAGGAATTATAAATTTTTTTTGCTTCTTTAAAATTTTCAATTTTATAAAAATTTTCAGCTAATAAAGTATCGTATGAATGAAAATCCTCATTTAAAAACTTTGCCAAATTTAAATAAAAATTTGAGAGAGGATAAATTGATTGAGATGATAGCGCATTAGCAGTTATGTAAAGTATTTCAGCGCTTACGTGTGCTTCATTTTTACAGTTAAAAATAGATATATTTTTATTTTCATTAAGGTCTGCTTTAAATTGATTTAATTTTAAATTTCTTGGGTAAGATTTAAGCGCAGAGTTAACAATTTGTTTTGCTTCCTTTGTCTTTCCTGAATTAAACATAAAAGACGCATAAAAATAATTATATCTGGAGAAATCAGTTTTTTTGTTAGAAATAAGATCTTTATATAAATTTTCTGTATTAGGGCTATCATAATAGCAATTAAGAAAAATGTTTTGAATTTTTTTTAAGTTTTCAAATCTTTCATCTATCTTTTTTATTTCAATCATAGAATTGTTAAGATTGCTGGATCTAAGGTTGGACCAATTATTTAAAGAGTTAGTTACGTAATCATTTAAAACTGATCTTTTTGTTTCTTTTGCCTTTTGAAAGTTTTCTTTTGCAAGATCTAGTTTTGAGTACTTTAGATAGTAAATACCTAAAACTAAACGACTTTCAAAAACATTTACATTTTGTCTTTCTAATTTTTTAGAGTAATTAAACGCTTCTCTAAAATTACCAGAATTAACTAATGAGTATAAATATTTAGCTGAATATTCAGGATGACTAAACTCTAGACCATCTAATTTTCTAAAAAATTTGTATGACTCTTCATATTCATTTTCATTAAAAGATAATATGCCAGCAAAATAATCAGAAACACGATCAGCTCTGTCAAATTTATCCAAAGAATTTGCATGGGATGTGAATAAAAAAGTAATGACAAATAATGCTAGTCCTATACTCTTTAATTTTAATTTAGATAAATACATAAATGAACAAAAAAGATATTAATCCAGTTAAGTTAATTAATTATTACAAACTTATAAATCATAATTTAATTTACAATAACAAGGCAATCAATAGATATAAAAAGAATAATTTTGGGTTATCAGGAGATAAAGCTGAAAATTTAGATAAATTAAAAAAATCGATCCTAAGTTTAAATAATTGCGATCTAAGAAGACAAGCAAAAAATATTGTGTTTAGCGATGGGAACCCTAACTCTAAAATCATGCTTATCGGAGAAGCTCCAGGTGCTAATGAAGATGAGGAAGGTTTGCCTTTTGTTGGTCGAGCAGGAGCATTACTAGACAAAATGCTTGCTGCAATCGATTTAGATCGAAAAAAAGTTTATATATCGAATATCATTAATTACCGACCACCAGATAACAGAAGGCCAACAGATGAAGAAATTAAAAGATATCTTCCATTTATAACGAAACATATTGATATTATAAGTCCAAAGATCCTAGTCCTACTTGGAAGTACAGCTATGAACGCATTAATAGGAAATGAAGTTGTAATATCTAAAATGAGGGGAAAGTGGATTGAAAAAAAATTTGGGAATTGCAAAACTTCAGTGATTATTACATTTCACCCAGCTTTTTTAATGAGACAACCAGCACAAAAAAAGATGACTTGGATTGACTTAAAAATGATAAGAGACAAAAAAATCTGACAGATAAATTGAAAAATAAATTAATCACTGCAGGAGTTGATGAGGTTGGTAGAGGGTGTCTTGCTGGCCCAGTGGTTTCTGCTGCTGTAATACTTAAAGAAGGAATAAACTTAGATCTTTTAAAAGACTCTAAGAAATTTACTTTTAAAAGGAGAATAGAAATTTCAAAGCATATAAAATCTTATTCTTATTACGCTATTGGGCTAGCATCCGTAGATGAAATTCTAGATTTAAATATTTTACAAGCTTCACTGTTATCAATGAAAAGGGCTTTAGAACAATTAACTGTTAAACCAGATTTAACCTTAATAGATGGAAACTTTGCGCCAAGTGGCTTAAAAAATTATAAAACGATAATTAACGGTGACGAAAAAGTTAAAGTAATTAGCGCAGCTTCAATTATTGCAAAAGTATATAGAGACAAATTCATGATTAAACTCTCTGAAAAGTTCTCTAATTATGCTTGGGAAAGTAATTTTGGTTACGGTACCAAAGCTCACTTAGATGGATTAAAGAAATATGGTGTAACCTCACATCATAGAAAAGGTTTCAAACCCATACACAAGATATTGTCGAACTAAGAATCTCTAACACAAGTGTACTCATTTTTTTAACAAAAGGGTTTGACCCTGAATTCAATTTAAGGTTGAATCCGAAAAATGTTAAAGTTTTCAAACCAAATCGTTAATGGAGATTGTTTAAAGGAAATAAAAAAAATTCCTAATAAGTCTTTTGATTTAGTTTTTGCTGATCCACCTTACAACATGCAAATAGGAGAAAAATTAACTCGTCCAGATGCAAGTAAAGTAAATGGGGTGAATGATAAGTGGGATCAATTTAATAGTTTCAAGCATTATGATGAATTCTGCATTACTTGGCTTAATGAATGTAAAAGAATTCTAAAAGATAATGGAAGTATTTGGGTAATAGGATCATATCATAATATTTTTAGATTAGGTTACCACTTGCAAAATTTAGATTACTGGTTGCTTAACGATGTTATCTGGAGAAAAAATAATCCTATGCCTAATTTTAGAGGAACTAGATTTACTAATGCACATGAAACTCTTATCTGGGCTTCAAAAAATAAAAAAACAAAATATACGTTTAATTATCAATCGTTAAAATGCTTAAATGATGACTTGCAGATGAGATCGGACTGGACATTACCTATTTGTAACGGAAAAGAGAGACTAAAGAAAAACGGAAAAAAAATTCATTCTACACAGAAACCGGAGGCGCTTTTACATAGAATTATTTTAGCTACCACAAATAAAGGTGATGCCATCTTTGATCCATTTTTAGGTACTGGAACAACAGCAGTAGTAGCTAAAAAATTGGGTAGAAAATATTTTGGAATAGAAAGTGATAAAAAGTATTTCAAAGCTGCTGGTGAACGAATAAAAAAAGCTAAAGTAATTGAGGATGAATATTTAGATACTATTGAAAACAATAAATCAAAACCAAGAATACCTTTTGGTTCTCTTGTAGAACTAGGAATATTAAAGCCAGGTACTACCCTATTTGATCCTAAAAAAAAGATTAATGCTAAAATTATGGCTGATGGAAGTATTAAGTATAAAGAGTCAGAGGGTTCAATTCATAAAGTGGCAGCAAGGATTATGGGAGCTGAAAGCTTTAATGGTTGGACTTATTGGCATTGTAATATTAATGGATCCACTGTTGTAATTGATAGTTTAAGACAAAAATTTATCTCAGAAACTAAAGCTTAATTCTTATAAACTTTACCTAAGTATCTTTTTACAAAAAATTTACGTTTTACCAAAAACTTCAAAAATAGATTTCTGACATTTTGCATAATTTTGCTTGAAAAGTGAAATGCAAAGAAATTAAAATTTGATCTACTTCTTATGATTTTTGCCCTTTTTGATCTAATTTCAAAATAATTATTTTCTTTATCAAGCTTATCTTTTGTCATTAAATTAAATATTTCAAAAGCACTTTCTATAGACTGTCCAGCACCTTGTGCGAGTGTTGGCAAAAATCCATTAAAAGCGTCACCAATATAAAATACCTTTTTATTAGAGGAAGGAACAATTTTTGGTGTAAAATATAAAGGCCATGTTTTTGTTTCATTCTCAAATATATTTTTAAATTTTGGATTTTGTTTTAAAACTATTTCTTGAACTAACTGTTTAACGTTATCAGGTTCATATTTTTTACATCTCATTATACAAACCATATTAAGTTCTTTTTTTTTATTTATTGGATAAAGAACAATATGACTATTATTTCCAAGCATTAAACTTATATTTTCTTCATTTATATCTAATTCAGATTTTGATTTTAGTATTACTCTCGCTGCAATAGCTTTTTTAAATCTCGGCTCATTTTTTTTCATTTCAAAGAATGATCTAGTATTTGAAAATATTCCATCAGCAGCAATAACAAAATCTACTAGATCATTTGTGTTATCATCAAATTTGATAAAAACTTTGTCTTTAAGTTCAGAAACTTCTTTCATTTTTTTTCCAAATCTTAAATGCTGAGTGTAAATATCTTCTTTCAAAAATTCGATTAAAGTAGATCTTTGAAGAGTTGTGTATTTTGCTTCAGGGCTATTAAACTTAGATAAGTTTAAATCACATATTTTTTTATTTTGAAAATTATAAAAATCTATTGTTTTTGGGTGAAATATTTTTTCATTATTTATCTTATTGAAATTTATTTGATTTAAAATTTTAATGCTATTAGTTGCTAATTGAATACCGTAACCCTCCTCAAGAGACAAACTTTCCTCCCTCTCATAAACCATGAATTCATGATCGGTATGTTTTTTTA
>Ga0315315_10001252_pt1 | contig 23161 bp, 14 predicted proteins | sample M140m3416metaG_FD_203699 | JGI IMG/M metagenome (GOLD analysis project Ga0315315, IMG submission 203699) | Ammonia-oxidizing marine archaeal communities from Monterey Bay, California, United States - M1 40m 3416 | ecosystem: Environmental > Aquatic > Marine > Intertidal zone | place: USA...
GCTGAAATGCTGGAATCACTGTCACAGTTTGATGACAACCTGATGGAAATTCTGCTCGAAGAAGGCGAGCCGGAAGTCGAAGACATTCGCCGCATCATTCGCAGCGCCACGCTGGCCCAACAGATGACTGCTGTTCTGATGGGGTCCGCCTTTAAGAACAAGGGCGTTCAGGAGGCTCTCGATGCCGTGACCATGTATCTTCCATGTCCCACAGACGTCGAAGTCTATGCTAACGACAACAGCAGTACTGCCGAGTTGGACGAAGACGGTAATGCTCCACAGGTTAAGTTGTCGAACAACAACAAAGACGCAATGGTCGCAATGGCCTTCAAGACCGTTGTGGAAGCATTCGGCCAACTGACTTACATGCGAGTCTATCAGGGTGAGATAAGGAAGGGCCAAAGCTATATCAATGCAAGAACCGGACAATCGGTTAGATTCGGCCGTCTTGTACGAATGCACTCGAATGACCGGGAAGACATCGAAGTTGGTGAGGCTGGCGACATCATGGCCGTGGTTGGTGTCGATTGCGCGTCCGGAGATACATTCCTGGGCGACGGTGCAGAACTGTCGCTGGAAAACATCTACGTTGCAGAACCCGTGATTCGTCTGTCGGTGGAACCAGCAAAACGAGACGACGCTGACAAACTCGGTAAGGCGCTGGAACGATTCCGTCGTGAAGACCCCACATTTCACGTGTTTAGTGATGAAGAAACCAACGAGACACTGATCGCCGGCATGGGTCAGCTGCACCTGGACGTTTACATTGAACGTATTAAGCGTGAATACAAATGTGAATGTGTCATTGGTGAACCACGAGTGTCTTACAAAGAACGTCCAACCAAGCGGGTGGAATTCAACCACAAACGCAAGAAGCAGTCTGGAGGATCGGGTCAGTACGGTCACGTGGTTGGAGTCATGGAACCACTGCCGGAAGATGCCGAAAACAACTATGAATTCGTCGATGCCGTCACAGGTGGTCGCATTCCACGCGAATTCATCAAACCCTGTGATCAGGGTTTCCAGGACCAACTGGTCAAGGGGCCACTCGGTGAATACGAAGTCGTCGGTGTGAAGATCACACTGGAAGACGGTACCTATCACGATGTCGACTCATCCGACATGGCGTTCAAACTGACTGCACGCGAAGCCATGCGTGAGGCCATTCTGAACAAAGCCGGCATGGCACTGCTGGAACCGATCATGTTGCTGGAAATCGAAACTCCTGATGAGTTTCAGGGAGCCGTCGTTGGTCACCTTTCCAGTAAGCGAGGTATCGTGGGGTCGTCTGAAGTGACCGACGGAACCTGTATCATTATCTCCGAAGTCCCGTTGGCAGAGATGTTCGACTACGCCAACGAAATCCGTTCAATGACACAGGGAAAAGGCTCGTTCAGCATGGAATTCAAATGCTATCGACAAACCCCAAAGGGCATCCAGGAAGCCGTGCTTACCAAAAGACGCAAAGACAAAGAAGACGCGAAATAATCTTCGCTTCGCTTTGTTGCTGAAAACTGTGGACGCGGTGTCGATTGACACCGCGTCTTTTTCATGTGCTGTTTGCAAGTGCAACTACTCCGCTTCATCCAAAGCGTAAGCTATTGCCAATAAGCATGAAGCTGAACAGCAAACTCCAGTGACATCGCATTACCGGAGCCGCCTGAATTGTCGGCAGCCCCTGACTCACAGGTGCCGTGGCGACTCGACGGCAAACCGAACTGGTTCAATGCGTCTTAATTCCGTGGCTCACGGAAGCGATATCCGACGCCTCGTACTGTCTCGATAAGATCACAGCTGGTCCCGAATTTTTTTCGAATGGACCGTACGTGCACGTCAATTGTACGCTCCAGAATCAGAGTATCACCAAGACCCGTTTCGATCAGTTCGCTGCGACTGAAGGCTCGTCCTGGCTGACGGATCAGCATTTCCAGCAAAGCAAACTCGCTGCGAGTCAGGCCTGCAGTCAAATCTGATTCGCGGTGCCGGAACTATTCAGCACTGGTTGCACCAAAGAGTTTCGCACGCAGTTTTTGCATGCCTCCGATCCAACGATCATGTGCCCCCGCTCGGTTTTCCATGTATTGCTGTACCTCCGGATGCGGAAGTATCAGGAACTGCCCATCCTTCAGGCACCGCATGGTCACTTCAGTAAGATGCTCAACCGTTACAGACGTCGCCTGCAGATGATGACTCATGGGAGTATCTCCGGCAATCATCCGAGTCTGAACTCCCTGAGGACACAAACAGGCCACTTGAATTCCCCGAGGGCCATATTGGATTGCCATCCATTCGGCAAAGGCCACTGCTGCATGCTTGGAGACACTGTACGGGGCAGAAGAGAGCTCCGTCAGCAATCCGGCAGCAGACGCCGTGTGCAACAGGCAACCGTACCCTCGCTCGAGCATGCCTGGCAGGACTGCTCGACTCGACCAGACATGAGACATCAAATGCGCGTCCATCATCTTCTTCCAGTCTTCGTCCGGAAGATCCGGGCCTCCTGGAAAAGCGAGCCCCGCGTTCGCACAGAACATATCAACTGGCCCGTACGTTTCTTCGGCCCGGGCAACCAGTTCCTTGATGGAGTCTTCATTCGTAACATCACAAACCACCGCTGTACCACCGACAGCTTCTGCCGTTTCGCCGGCTTTGTCCAAATCCAGATCGGCCACAACAATGCCCGCAGGCAATTCCTGAGCAAACCGCTCACAAAGTCCACGACCAATCCCACGACCGCCGCCAGTGACAACAATCGTCTTGTCTTTTAAATCCATCAGTTCATTTTCGCTTGTGTGTCCTGGGACAGATTGATCTCAACAGTCTGAGGTCCGGTGTTGCCGTCACCACGGTGCTAATCGACCGGTCGGCGGTTTCAAAAAGCAACCACAGAACCGGGTACCAATGCATGAGCGGGCAGAGGAAAAGCAGCATCGAAGACTCGCATTTGTTCCGGTTCTTCGAGGGTATTGCCGGCTTCATCAAACCAGCCCTGATCATCATTCAGGACTCCCTTAGAATCCAATCCCAAATGCTCCACCATGAAGGGATACATTGCCTGCCGTTTTGAGACATGGTACCCATGCCCTTCGTTTGGAAAATGGATATTATCGACGTTCGCTTCGCTACCAAACAGACGGTAAACGTTACGAATGTAAGGGAATTCAACTTCCGGATTATTTTTCGTCCAGTCACCTCCAACAGAAACCAATAGCAGAGGGCGTGGCGCGGAAACAGCAGCAATTTCAGCGTTGTTCGTTTCGAGGCTGACTGTTTTGTGAATCGGCATACCGCTTTCGCAGTGACAGCCACCAAAAAAGTGCGCGGACACCATCACCACGGGAGCAGCCACTTTGACCCGACGATCAATCGCCGTTAGCAGGAACGTCTGCGTCCCGCCGCCGGAACACCCCGTCACTCCAATTTGTTCTTGATCTACGTCGGGCAGCGACTGAATAAAATCCAAAGCACGAATACTGCTCCACGTTTGCAATGTCAGCGCCTGAGGGTGTGTGTGACTCCAGCCAAGCACCTCGGAATCACCATAGCCAATCATATCGTACGAAAACACAACCGCTCCCATGCGAGCCAGAGTCGCACATCGGTTCTGCTGAGCCGGTCGCAACCGCCCGCCTTTTGGTCCCTGAGCATGCCCATGAGGACAAAGGATTCCGGGACAGAGCCCTGACGGATCTCTCGGACGGTACAGGTTGCCGTAAACAAAAAAACCTGGTCGTGCTTCGAATGCGGCAGATTCAACAGTGTAGCCATCGTAGCTGCGTTTGCGATGTATGATTGGCTTGAGTGGCGTACGGGCGGGCAGCGGATTCAGCGTGGCTCCAGTCAGAATCTGCTCACGAATCGCGGCAGCCCGCGTTTTCCATTCCTGCACGTTGGAATACGTGGCCGCCAAACGCTCAAGTTGTTCGACGGCTGCCTCTTCCGATTGATAGTTGCCCTGACACAAAATCGGTTCTTGGACTGCCGACGCTGTCTGCTGCTCTTCAGCATGTGTTGTGGCAACCGACGCGAAAATCATCACCGCCGTAATGGTGTAAGACAAGTCATTCATGGCGCAAGCTCCAATCCGGTAACAACACCTAACCTTTGAGTCACGCGAATTCTATCAATCGCTGGCAAGGCATGCGACCGGAGGCAATTCTCAGACTAGCCTAACCCCGTAGCACAGCTGATTTGGTATGTTGCAAAAGCGGCAATCCAGGCCAGAGCTGTCATGAAGATCAGCTGAAAAGCCGCCCATTTCCACGAGCCGGTTTCTCGTCGAGTGACCGCCTGGGTTGGCAGGCACTGCATCGCAAGTACGAAGAACACCAGCAGGCTGAGTCCCGTAGCAGTAGTAAACACTGGTCTTCCATCGGCTCGCGTTTGTCGGCGCAGAGTCTGCACCAGCGTGGCTTCATCTTCCGCCGCGTCTTCTCCTATCCCATAGACGATCGCCAGCGTCGAAACAACAACTTCGCGAGCGGCAAATGACGTCATCACTCCCACGTTGATCTTCCAGTCAAATCCAAGGGGCGAAAAAACAGGTTCCACAAGTTTTCCAACGCGACCTGCAAACGAATACGCCAGTGCTTCCTGAGCCATCACACGAGCGACATCGTCAGGCGCTGCTTCACCGTCGTTCGCAGCTTGAAGTTGACCGATGCGTTTGTTTGCATCCGCTGACAGTTGTGCGTCTGGCGGCAGTTTGGGATAGGTGGCGAGCCCCCACAGAATCACCGAGATCAGTAAAATCACAGTGCCCGCCTGTCTCACAAACACCATCGCGCGTTCCGAAACGGTCATTAAGGCGTTGCGAAAACCAGGCATGCGGTATGGCGGCAGTTCGATCACCAATGGAATCGCGTCGCCTTTGAGAATTGTCTTTTTCAGACACCACGCAGAACCCAGTGCCGCAACAATACCCATCAGGTACGCACCAACAAACACAGCCGCGGCTGTGACGGGCGATTCGCTGAACAACAACGCTGTAATCATCGCGTAGACCGGCAAACGCGCCGAACAGGTGAGGAGTGGCAGCACCAGAATCGTTGCCAAACGATCTCGCCAGTTTTCGATCGCCCGAGCCGCCATGATCCCGGGTATTGCACAGGCGTGAGCTGACAGCATTGGCACAAAGGCTTTGCCGGGAAGCCCCACATAGCGCATCAACCGTTCCATCACAAAGGCGGCACGAGCCATGTACCCGCTGTCTTCCAGCAACGAAATGAAAAAGAACAGAATGCAGATTTGCGGAAGAAAAATAACAACCCCACCCACACCAGCAACGACTCCATCAACCAGTAAACTGCGGAAATCATCGAGTGGCATGCAGGCCAGCAGCACGGAAATCATGATCGCGATTGCAGAACTCGTCTTTGTCCAGCGAATGCCGGCGGCCCAATAACTGGCCCCAAAAATCAACAGCGAACCCGTTGCCGCCATTGGGAACCACAACGGGAAAGCCAAACTCGTTTCCGGCAAAAGTTGCTCTACCAATCCCCCCAGACTCGCAAAGACTCCGTCGATGAGATCCATCGGGACAGAGGCCAGTGAGAAGATCAGGTAGAACACTCCCAGCATGATTGCCAGGAATACTCCGGTGCCAATGAATGGGTTTGTCACCAGCCGATCAATTGCCGAAGTTCGGCGTCCCTGATCAGCAGGTGCGTTTACAGTGGCTTTGGAAACATCGGCTGCCCAGTCGTAACGGGCAGAAAAAGTGCAGCCGGTACACCCAGCCGTGCACGATGTATGATCAACAGCCAGCACGGGCAGACTGCCACCCAGAAGGCCATCCATTGCCTGCTTCAGCTGTTCTATTCCAGTCCCGTGTTTGGAACTGACCGGGATCACAGGACACTGCAGTTCCTTGGCAAGCTGCTCCACTTTGATGCTGATATCTGCCGCATTGGCTGCATCGATCAGATTCAGGGCGACGACAGTTGGTCGCTTCAGGTCGAGTACTTCGCTGGCCAGAAACAGATTGCGTTCCAGGTTAGTAGCGTCCAGCACCAATAACACGATATCGGGGGCCGATTCCCCCGCATGGTTTCCCTGCAGAATGGCCTGAGCCACCTTTTCTTCGGGACTCGTTGCTTCCAGACTGTATGTCCCCGGAAGGTCAATCACATCGACCGGCCCATTGGCCAGCCTCATTGATCCTTTGCGCAGATCGACCGTGATTCCGGGATAGTTTGCTGTTCTGGCACGCAGACCGGTCAGACGATTGAAGAGCGTTGTTTTGCCAGTGTTGGGATTTCCGGCGAGCGCGATGCGGCTACACTGGTTAACTGGTGGCGCGTTGGTGGAAGGCTTCTGATCAGGCGAACTCACATCAGACATTTTGAACGGTGTCCGTCGAAGCCAATGTTGTGGTTTGACTGAGCGTGTCCACAATGACGGATTCTGCCAGTCGCCGAGAGACTCCCAGTCGACTACCAATGACCCGCAACACCATGGGGTCTCCCACCTGTATGACTTCAATTGTGCGTTTGTTGCAGATTCCCAGTCGCTTGAGTCGAACCATCGCATCGCCGTCACACTTGACGTCCACACAACGAAATGTACCGCGATTGGTTACATCGGAAAGGCGGGATGTAGACATAGACATACTGGCAATAATCTAAGTTATCCAAAAACCATGACCGCTGCAGCCATCACTCGCTGAAGTTCAACCGCAGCAGATATTACCCTTGATTGGCCAAAACGCAATACCGACCGATCGCCGTATCTGTTTCGCAGTTTGCTGTTTCCCGAATTGGTTGAATCACCGTCAATCTGCTGTTTTCCGGGCCATCAGCTCTCGCCTTCACGGGTGATGCGCAATGGAGTTTCTGTCAGCAGTGCTGCATGAGCCTCATGACAGGTCAGCAGGATGACCTGCTTTTGTTCCGCAAACTCTCGCAGCACGTCCGCTGTCTTTCTCTGCCGCTCCGCATCGAGATCCACCATAGGATCATCCAAAATAAGGAACCCATCCAAATCCTGAAGGAAGTGGGACGCCATTGAAAGCCGGATGGAAAATCCCATGCTTGCTTTGGTACCCATTGATAGCAATTCGTGAGGAATCACTAATCCCGAAGAGCGGCTTGCTCCTCCACCATCGAAATCCAGATCCATGTACTGGTCGCTCGTCACCTGCTGAATCGTCTGTGACAGTCGTTGCATCCACGGATCAAGCGTTCCCGAATCCAGCCGATCCTTCATCTGCAGGAATGCCTCTTTCACTCTCACCAGAGATGCGAGCCGCCGCTTTTCCAGTGAATAGCTCGACTCGGCCTCGGCAATAAGGTCCGTCAGATCCTGTGTGGTGTGATCGGGTTCTCTGGCATTCAGCGTGGATTGCTGATTTCTGGCATCAGGCAGTGCTTCTTCTTTGATGAGCGTCAGTTGACCGCGTTTTCGGTTGAATTCACCGTCCAAAGCTTCAGCGTTTTCGATGCCTTCCGGAAGTGGCGGCAATTTCTTCAGATCCTGTTCGCAATCCTGCTTTTGCTTTCGAGCATCAAGAAGGCGATCCAACACCGCGTCTTGAGTCTCGAATTCGTCTTTCCAGGTCTTTATGTCGGCACGCTTCGCCTCACCGTCAGTTTGCTGCTGGTTGTGTTTCTCCCGGTTGGTCAGAATGGCGTTATTGATCTCCGCAATCTTACGTTTAGGAGCAGAAACGTCGTCGCCACAGGAACTTGCAAGTTCCGCCAGCGTCTGTCCGCTCAGAATGGTTTCCAGAGCGGTTTTGGCACGCTCCAGATTCGTCTTCGCAATCGAATAATCCGTTTCCCGTTTCTTCGCGTCATCCACAGACGCAACACGAATCGTTGAAAGCAGTTCGCTTATTTCAGCCTGTGCCGACTCATATTTTTCCTTAATAACAGAAAACTGACCGTCACCAGATTCGACCTCAAAATTAAACTGATCGGTCGTCAGAGTAACAACGCCGTCTGCCTCCGTGTGCAGCGGCCGGGCTTTGGTCACCATCTCTTCGCGAGAATCCTCCAGACCGGCCTTAACATTCACTTTGGTATCTGAATCAGGAACAAACCTCACCTGGATTTTGCCAGCTGCCATGGACGCTGCGTGGCGATCTCTTTCGCCGATCGCCACCTTTAGATCTTCAAACAACTGAGTTGAAAGATCTTTGAACGCAGCGAAGGTGTCCTTCTCTTCGCCGAGCTTCTCCTCGGCTTGTTTAGCTGACTTTAACTGCACGCGTTTGCTTGCAGAGTCATGGTACGCCTGTGCCTGGCTCAGCTCTTTTCGCAGAACGCCATGTTCCTCCTCCAATGTCTTGAGGGAGTTCTCGAGTCGGCTTAGCTCAGACTCATGCAGGGGCCATTTCGATTGAATTTCCCTAAGACATGTTTCGTTCTTTCTCGTGGCATCCAGTTTCAACTCCAGCCCCCGTCGTTCCTTCATGGCGTTAACGATGGGCCCGTATTTGTCTACGTAGAGCTGCAGTTCATCCCGCTCAGCAACGAGCTTTGTAACCTGTTGGTTGATGGCATCGAGATTTCGTTCGTAACTCTCAATCTCTGAAAGTTTACTTTTCAGCTGTTCCTGGTCGTACCAGGCATTCAACAAGGTACCAACACCCTGTTTCCACCGATTCTCTATCCCCCGTCCGCTTTCCGGACGATCCGCCGCCAAGTCCCATCGCGAGCTCACCGTATTGAGCTGTTCATTAATTGCACGTTCGAGTTTCTCGATAGAGACCCCGTCTGTATCAAATGCAGAACTCCTGAGAATTTGGGCCAGGTCAGAGGCTTCTTCACCATCCGTATCGAACTCTTTGAGTGTTGAAGAGATAGCTGATTGCGATGCGAACAAGATGTTCTGCCAGGTGCCGCGTTTTAATCGAAGCAGACTGGAAACTTGTTGATCCACGTCATCAGCACTGCGGACAACCTGGCCCGATGGCAGCGTGAGCTCGCAGCGACATTCTCCTCCCCATGACTTTGTGATTTGACAGGACGAACCGCCGACCAGGCAATCCAGCGAAACCCCAAACGTATCTCCGCCTTCCCGCGGAACGAATTGTTCCAGGTTTTTCCGCCAATGGACTTTGCCGTAGCTGGTCGACTCGAACAAAGCACACAAGATGGCATTGACCACCGTGCTTTTTCCAGCCTCATTCGGGCCAAGCACGACGTTCATTCCAGGGACAAAGTCGTAGGTTCGGTCGGCAAGTCCCGCGAACGGATGGAGTCGAATTTTTTGCAACTGCATCAGCGAACCTCCCTGACAAGGTCATATGCCATCTGCAGAGCAAACTGATCGCTCTCGTCATGGGCAAGTTCACTTAGCAACTGATGAGGAAACGACCCCTGGGTAAATTCAGCATCAAGGTCTTCCTGGCGAACCGCCCGAAGCACCTCATCCGCGTTGAATTCCAGGTAGGAGACTAATTCCCTTAGCTCAGATTCGAGCGTTTTGAGTTGCTCCAGTACCTCGCTGTCGAGTCGCCCCTGAAGCTTCAATTTGACCAGGTGCTCGCCCTCCGGCAGCTCTTCAAACGCCTTCTTCAGCTGGGTGAGCTTATGCTCGGAGTCAATTCCGCTCCTGTGCATCGTATGAAAGCGAAAACGGCCCGTGCGGACGGAGTGGTACTCACAGGTCCGGTCATCATGAATGTCAATCACCAGGGCATGCCCTGCATGCCTGCAATCGAAACCGTCAGGTTCCGGTGTCGACGGATAGAACACCCGTGCATCACGTCCCTCATTCCGGTCCGGGAACCGTATGTGAGTGTGACCCAACAACCAAACATCAATATCCATCTGGGAAAGCTCCGACTGCTGCATCGGATAGTAGTCGCCATTGAAGTCGGGGGAGAGACCGTCAAGGCTCCCATGGGCAACCCCAATTTTAAGCTTGCTTTCCGGCAGTTCCGCAGTTGCTTCCTTTATCCAGCCGACAGCGTTCTCTTTCGAATGCTTCGCAGTGCAGACACCGGGTAGCAACACCGCAGGCAATCCCAATGATTCGAGCTCATACGGTTCGCAGCGGTCAAGAACCAAGTGTCCCTCTCCAAGGTGATCCTTGAATTCAGGCCAAATGGGATCGTCAGCATCGGATTTGTAGTCATGATTTCCTGGAAGCACAGCCACCACACCATCAAAACGCCTCAATGATTTAGCCGTCTCGCGAATCACTTTCCTGGGAACCCGCAAATGATCGAAAAGATCGCCTGCCACGACTAACAACTGACATTGTTCCTGATTCGCCAGATCCGCCATTCGGCCGACCACAGCAATGCGCTCTTCGACAAGAGCTTTCTGCAACGACTCGGAATAGCCGCGTGTGAATTTGAGTCCGACATGCACATCGGCGGTATGGAATATCTTGATCATCTGATGACTCTCGGCATGGGATTGTTCCACGAAATGGTGATTGTTCAGCCTGGCGACAAACGTGCAACTGATAAACGACTTCAAAACCACTGTCACCGCAGGTGTTTTCCTCGTTAAAGCCAGCCCGTTCCAGGGTCACCCTGTAGCCAGCCGATGAAGGCAAATAACATGGTTCACTCCGAGTACACGCCCGAGGATTGACTTCTGGGAGTGGAGAACGCGGGATCCGGGGTGCAGGAATCGCGGCAGCGGCTCTGACCTGATCTTCGATAACGGTGTGGGTGTACCACATCAGCATGCAGATGTCACTGTGTCGCCCCCCAGTGATCGCTGGTAACGAACGTCTGTTCTTCACGCCAACCCCCGGTGTTGTGGCTGCGCCTATACCGGTTTGTCAGGCTGATGCTGAAGACATCTCCAACAGCGTATTCAACACGGTCCGTCTGCCACGACTTGAGAAGCAGACAGCTACTTTTGCTGGCCAATGCCCATCGACTTCAGAATGAAGCGGTAATGCAGACGGCGATAGTGCTGCGTGTGGATTCCATGACGAGCGTTTGGGTAGACCATCAGTTCAAAACGCTTATTGGCCTGTTGCAATGCTCTTACGAATTGAAAGGTATTGGCCGGGTGGACGTTGTCATCTCGCAATCCATGAACGAGCAACAACTGACCATGCAGATTTCCCGCTGCGGCAACAACTGATGACTTGCGGTAGCCTTTCACATTATTTTGAGGAGTATCCATATACCGTTCGGTGTAAATCGTGTCGTAGTTAGCCCAATCTGTTACCCCAGCTCCGATAATCCCGGCTGCGATACATTTGCTGTGGGTCATCACGTAGCTGGTGAGATATCCGCCGTAGCTGTGTCCGCTCATTCCAATGCGGTCTCCATCGGCCCAGGACTGTTCACTCAGCCAATGGCAAACGGATTCGACGTCGCGAGTTTCTTCGACGCCCAATTGGTGGAGAGCTTTCCATGCTCCCACAGCTCCATGGCCTCCCGCTGTTCGAGGGTCAAAATAGATCACCACGATTCCCTGGTTTGCCAGCAAGTGGTCGGTAAGCCGTGCCTTCCAGGCATCCCAAACTCGTGAATAGCGAGGACCGCCATAAACCTTCAACCAAACCGGGTGAGGTTGAGCTTCGTCGAAGTTGGGCGGAGTAATCACGATCGCTTTCCCCGATTCTGCATCTGCCAGCGGGACATCTCGCACGGACATGTTTCCGGGGGTGTATTCATCCCATTCCTCTGGTTTCGTCGCCTGATGAATCTTACGTTGAACCTGGCCTGTTGAATCACGGACCGCAACAGATTTCCGAGTCGTATGGTTACTCCACTCATCTACCAGCATCGTGCCCGAAGGACTAACGACGGCCGTATGATGGCCCGTTGCATCGGACAATCGCATCACAGAACCATCGCATAGGGAAACTCGATAGATGTTATCGGCAATCGTAGAATCCCGAGTTCCCGTTCCCACCAGCCAGCCGGACTCTTCATTGACAGTGTGAATGCGATTCACATCCCATGCGCCGGTTGTGATCGCTCGACGTGACCTGCCGTCAGCAGAAACATAATCGACATGTCTCCAGCCGGAACGTTCGCTCAGCATCAGAAAACTGCCGTCCTTCAGGAAGTGCAGATCACCTGGAGGTTCCACCCAACCGCCGGTTGTTTCTCTCAACAGCACAGAACTGGAATGGTCATCGAGACCGGTCCGCACAATATCCAGCCACGACTGACTTCGATTCTGCGCATACCAGTAAATACTGTTGCTGTCGGGAAACCAACCAAAGCCAGTAATCAGAGTTGTCCTGTCAGCGTACGGCGACTTTGCCCAGACAATCTCGCCTCCGACAACCGGAACAATGCCCAGCTTGACTTCAGGGTTTCGCTCCCCGGCCTGCGGGAAGTGCTCGACCTCAATCGATTGCGTCGGCTTTGTGTGATGAACAACTGCGAACGTGGGCACATCTGAATCATCGAATTGCTGAAACAACAGAAACCTGCCATCCGGGCTGAAACAAAATGCCTTCCGTTTGCGACGCAGCACCTCTTCGTAGTAAATCCAATCCGCTTTGCCGTTGCGGATGTGCGGTCCGGTTTTGTGAGTCAGCTGATGAATTTTTCCACTATTGAAGTCTGCACACCAGAGGTCGTTATCCGTGACGAAAGCACAGGCATTCCCGGCTGGACTTAACGTGAGTAGCTCAATCTTCTCAGGGAGTCCATTCAGCACGCGAATGCGATCACCGTCCAGTCCGACGCGAATCAACCGGCGCTCAACGTGCAGGACGCAGACTCGCAGTTGTGCGTCATACTCAGTCCAATGCCCATTGCTGATTTCGTCCGCATCGTCTTTTGAGACGCCTGAGGCCAGCAGATGCTGCTGTAGACGCTGCGCATCGTAGAATGCCGAACTCCTGCCACTGACAGCATCAATCTGTGTCCACGATTCATCCTGCCGCAACAGAGTTGTGTCATTCAGCCAAACAAAACCGGTTGGTGCCGGATCTCGAATGACAATTCGGTCGTCCCCGTAAATCTGATCCCACGAGAGAGGTTTGCGTTCATCAGCCGATAACACGTCGTTGATAAGCAACGCGACACCGCAAACGAACAGTCGCAAACTGAGTTTCTGTTGATCCATGTCGAATTCGTCTCTCGTGGGCTCGGTCCCGCGCACCGCAATTGTTCGCAAGCACAAGGGCGATCGTGAGAACATCTCCCGCGGCAAGTCCTTTGTTCACGCTTCCGGCCGGGAGTCCACTGCCGTTTTAACAATTAGGCAAAACCCGCCGACAGATTTTTGTAAGTATTTGCCACATTCGTTTCGATCCAAGCAGAACCACGGAAAGCACAAAGGCTCAGGGAAGGGGTCTTGAATTCGAACGCCCGTGGTACAACAATTTGCAGTCCTGCGTGGTGTTTTACAACTCTCCACCTCGGCCACGTATCATCACGATCGTTTCGCATATGAAATTCCTGACTCTTCTTCTGTGTTCCGGGTCGTCTGCCCTGTTGGCAGTCGACCTGCCGTTGGGTCTCGTATCGGAACAGCCTCCAGCCGGCCGCTTCGTAAAAACGGAGCAGGGGTTCATGGTGCCCTACGAAACAGCGATACCAGGAACTGACGTGACCTACCAGATGGAGCCCATCCCCGGAGGCGAAATTACGATCGGAACTGATCAACGGCATTATCGAGTCCAGCCATTCTGGATGGGGCGACACGAAGTCACATGGCAGGAGTACAAAACGTTTATGGATTTGTACTACTCATTCAAGCAGTTCGAAATTAATCGTCAACGGACGGTGAATGCAGACAACGAAATCGACGCCATCACAGCTCCCACACCTTTGTACGAACCAACCTACACATTCGAGTACGGTAACGACCCACGTCAACCGGCGATTACAGTCACCCAGTATTCCGCCAAACAATACACAAAATGGCTGTCGGCCATTACAGAGCAGCAGCTTCGATTACCGAGCGAAGCAGAATGGGAACACGCCTGTCGTGCCGGATCCACGACTGCATTTCACTACGGAGACTCCCCGGACAAGCTGTCCGACTATGCATGGTTTGCAGAAACAACCAACGGTAAGGGTTCACAAATCGTCGGTCAGAAAAGGCCAAACCTATGGGGACTGTTTGATATGCATGGCAACGCAGCCGAATGGGTGTTAGATGGTCCGGACAACCCTGAATCAGCAAACAAGCACAAAGTCCTGAATGCAGCGACGGACTGGCTGCGGGCAAAAACCGCAGATCACCGCAAGGTATGCGGTGGCAGCTGGGAGATGCCGGCAGAAGAATGTACCAGCTCGTCTCGCATGCTGTCCGTCGATGAGGCCTGGAAAAAGTCCGACCCCAATGTTCCACTGAGTCCCTGGTGGTTCACTGAAGATCCGGCTCGCGGGGTGGGTTTTCGCTTGATGCGTCCATTGCAGACAGTGGATCGCAAACAGATGGAAGAATACTGGAAGATCGACAGTGAATCGTTGACGTGGGATGTCTTCGATCGAGTTGATGAAGGCCGTGGTGTCAAAGGCCTTGTTGATCGTGATTTACCCGAAGCGATCGAAGCTTTAAGCGGCGGTTAGTAGATTCAGCATGGACAGTCTGGCTCGTTACCAAAAACAGATGTTATTTTCCGGGGTACAGGAATCCGGTCAACGGCGATTGCGCAGCAGTCATGTATTACAGATTGGCTGTGGTGCGCTGGGATGTGTCGTCGCCGATCAGCTGGTGCGAGCTGGCGTAGGAACACTGCGAATCGTCGATCGCGATTTCGTGGAACTCAGCAATCTTCAACGACAGATTCTCTTCACCGAGCAGGACGTCAACGACCATCTGCCCAAGGCAATTGTGGCAGCACGCCGTCTGAATCAGGTAAATTCCGATGTTGAGATCGAACCGCACGTGGCCGATGTCGATTATCGAAACATCCAGACACTCGCTAAGGATGTTGATCTGATCATCGACGGCACAGACAACTTCGAAATTCGTTACCTCATCAACGACCTGTCACTGGAAACCAATATCCCCTGGATCTTCACTGGATGCACAGGCAGCACGGGCCAGGTTATGCCTGTGTTTCCGGGCAGATCAGGTTGTTTGAGGTGTTTGATTCCGGACGCTCCTCCACCCGGTTCCACTGAAACCTGCGACACTGCGGGAGTACTCGGACCGGCGATCGGAATGATTGCGTCGCTACAGGCTGGTATTGCACTACGGATACTCAGTGGCCACGCGGAAGATGTTCCGTTGCAGCTATCGATTGTGGACGCATGGGACGCCACAATGCGAACAATGGATGTATCTGCTTTACGGACAGAAGGCCATTGTCCGGCCTGCCACAAACACGAACGTCCGTTTCTGGATGGATCAACGGCATCCGGATCATCGGTTTTATGCGGCCGGAACGCGGTTCAGGTTTCTCCAGCCGGGAAACTCAGCGTTTCGCTGGAAGAACTGGCTCAGCGACTGGAATCCGTTGGTGTGGTGACGTCCAATCCGTTTCTGGTGCGAGTTATCCTGGAAGAGTCCGGAATGGAAATCAGCATCTTCCCGGATGGTCGAGCAATCATTCGAGGCACTGAAGACTCAGCAGTCGCTCGAGCCATTTATTCTCGTTATATCGGAGCTTAGTCTGCGGTTGCAGCATTGTTGTACACGCTGTGCACGTCTTAGCCTTATTCTTCCCTACTTACTGATCTCACATGTCAACGGCACAACCGTCATCGACGATTCGCAGTTATCTGGAACTGATTCGTTTCAGTCACACGATATTCGCGCTGCCGTTTGCCTTATTGGCGGCGATTCTGGCTTGGCAACAGCCTGAGAGTCCGTTCGCGTGGAAGGAACTGGGCGGCATCCTGTTGTGCATGGTTTTCGCTCGGTCTGCCGCCATGGCTTTCAATCGTCTCGTCGACCGCGATGTCGACGCTCAAAACCCGCGGACCGCAGGGCGACACATTCCAGCTGGGCTGTTGAGCGTGCAGTCGGTGACATTGTTTACGATTCTGATGAGTGCCGGTTTTGTCGCGTCCACATTGCTGTTCCTGCCCAATCGCTGGCCGATCTATCTGTCTGTGCCAGTATTGGCGTTTTTGCTCGGATATTCTCTAGCCAAACGCTGGACCAGTTGGTGCCACTACTGGCTGTCGGCAGCCTTGATGATGTCCCCGCTGGCCACGTGGATCGCGTTGACCGGTACCGTTGGACTTACGCCGTTACTGCTGGCGCTGATGATATTCTTCTGGGTCGGCGGCTTCGATATTATCTACGCCTGTCAGGACGCAGACTTCGACCGCGACCAAAAGCTGTTCAGCTTGCCGTCGCGACTTGGAGTGCCTCGTGCACTGTACCTGGCATTTCTCAGTCACGTTGCTGCCGTGGTCAGTCTCTTCGCCCTGTGGTGGTTAGCCGATCTGGGCACGGCCTTTCTGATCGGTGTAACCGTGTTAAGTATGATCCTGTTGTATCAGCACACGTTGGTGAGCCCCGGTGACCTGGAACGTGTCAACACTGCATTTTTCAATGTGAACGCTCTTGTGAGTTTCGGTATTCTGGCATTGGGCTACCTGGATGTCTGGCTGCGTCAGAACTAATTCAATTGTCATTTGGCAGACGTAAGTGCTGCCTGGAACCTACACCATGTCGTCGACCCTCGTGTCACCTCTCGAAGAGATCACAGACAAGATCAATAGTGGCCAACGCCTGACGTACGAAGACGGAGTGTTCCTCGAACAAAACGTCGATGTGCATACACTTGGCCAACTGGCCAATCAGGTGCGAGAACAAAAGAATGGCAACATCGCGTTCTACAATACAAATATTCATCTGAATCCAACGAACGTCTGCGTCTATCGTTGCCGTTTCTGTGCATTCCGCTCTGACCTGAAAGATGAAAAGGCCTACACGTTCTCAGAAGACATGCTTCGTGAACGCATTCTCGAAGGCCGATCCGGCGGAGCCACTGAAATCCATGTTGTCGGTGGTCTGCACCACAAAAAGAAGTTCGAATGGTATGTCGACGTGATTCGAATTCTGCACGAGACCTGCCCGGAAATTCACATCAAGGCGTGGACGCCAGTTGAAATTCACTGGTTCAGTCAGATCACTAAGAAACCGATTGAGTGGGTTTTGGAGCAGATGATTGAAGCCGGACTGGGCAGCATGCCTGGCGGTGGTGCAGAAATTTTCGACCCGGAAGTGCGCAGCCAGATTTGCGAACATAAGGCGGATTCATCGGTTTGGTTCGATGTGCATCGAGCGGCTCATGCCTTAGGTTTGCGATCCAATGCTACGATGCTGTACGGACACGTTGAAGAGGCGACTCACCGGATCGATCACCTAATGCGTCTGCGTGAGCTGCAGGACGAAACCGGTGGATTTCAAACTTATGTTCCACTGGCTTTTCATCCGGAAAACACAGAGCTGGACGATATCCAGAAACCTGATGGATTGTTCGACCTGCGAATGTTGGCTGTTGGCCGACTGATGCTGGACAATTTCGACCACGTCAAAGCGTATTGGATTATGTTGGGCGAGCAGACTGCTCAACTGGCCTTGCGCTACGGAGCCGACGACCTGGACGGAACTGTTGTCCATGAACTCATCTATCATGACGCCGGAGCCGTTACGGCCGAGGGCAAAACCGTTGATCAGCTGCATCACCTGATCCGCGAAGCCGGTCGTGAGCCGGTGGAACGCGATACGCTGTACCGTCGAATCCAACGTGAAGGCGGCAAGTGGACGGCAGTTGACGCGTAAAGTGCAGTCAGCGGCTTGAAATCAACTTTGCCGGTCTACTTTAGAGGAACGCTGGCACGGGAGTCTTGATTACGATCTGTTCCTGGTCAATACTCCGCAAATTGAGATTTTCACACCCGATAGTACAGGAGTGTGGCAACTGAGGGTCCGACTCCAGGGCAATCGATAGAGATTCGGCCGGGAGTTCGACTGTCAGAATCAATTTTTAAGCTGGCGAGATCGTCGTGGACATACAACGACATCCCTGCCGGTACTTCTAAATACAACAGTGAATTTGAAGTGAGGTATGACGTCAATGGCTGAAAAAAACGGCCAACCGATGATCGAGGCTCAGGGCCTCAGCAAGTTTTATGGCAACTTCGCAGCCGCCACCAACGTGACGTTTTCTGTCCCGCAGGGTCAGGTCTGTGCTTTTCTGGGCCCAAATGGCGCCGGCAAGTCAACGACCATGAAAATGCTCACCGGCTTTCTTGCTCCCAGCGAAGGCGGCGCCCGAATCGGTGGATTCGACGTTGCAACAGATCGCCTGGAAGCTGCTGAATTGCTGGGATATCTTCCGGAAAACGGACCTCTGTATACCGAAATGACTCCCGAGACCTTTCTGAGGTATGTGGGTGATTCACGAATGATGCCCGCGGCAAAACTTCAGGAACGCATGAGTTTTGTGGCAGATCGCTGCGGGCTGGGCGAGGTCTGGGGTAAGGCTATTGGTAAGTTGTCTCGAGGATATCGCCAGCGAGTTGGAATGGCTCAGGCGCTGCTTCATGAACCTGACGTGCTCATCCTGGACGAACCGACAAGCGGTCTGGATCCGAATCAGGTGAGAGGCATTCGTGAGCTGATTCGAAGTTTTGGCGAAACGAAAACGGTGCTGCTCTCGACTCACATTCTGCAGGAAGTTCATGCCGTTTGTGATCGAGTTGTCCTGATCAACGATGGCCGACTTGTTTTCGACGGACTGACGAGTGAATTGGGCAGCGAAGGCAGTGTGATGGAAAAGAAATTCCATGAACTTACTGAAGCGGTTAGCGTCTCCTGACCGGGCAGCACTTTTTTACTGCCAACATGCAAAGAGTTAACAGCCCGAACGACTTTCGGCTCTGTCAACTCCCTCCCATATTTGATCCCTTCCCGACGGTTTTCCGGCAAAGCCGTTTCCGACATAGATTCAACGAGGACTTTCAACCATGACGCTTCGCAGCCAGGTTGTGCATTCCGTCTTCAAGCGCAACTTTTCCAGCTACTTTTCAGGAGTACTGGGATATTTGTTCATCATTGTATTCGTTGTGGCTGGTGCCGCGATGGCATTCAATGCAAATTTCTTTACGTCTAACGTGCCTACGCTCGACCAACTCACGGAAGGTTTTCCGCTGCTGCTGCTGTTCCTGGTGCCCGCCATCACCATGACTGTCTGGGCCGACGAACGGAAGCAGGGTACCGACGAACTGCTCTTCACTCTTCCAGTCACAGACCTCGAAGTTTTGCTCGGCAAGTATCTGGCGGTTGTGGCCGTGTACACAGTGAGCCTGTTTTTCTCCCTGGCCTATGTCCTTGTGCTTGAATTCCTGGGAGCGCCCGACTGGGGCTTACTATTCACGACTTATCTTGGCTACTGGATCGCCGGTTCAGCCATGCTGAGCGCCGGAATGCTGGCTTCGGTACTGACGAACACAACCACGGTCGCTTTCATCCTGGGTGTGTTGATTTCGGGCATTCCGGTGTTCTTCGCGTACGTTGGACGTCTGATAGAGATTGTCATCAACCTGCTGGAAGGCATCGGCGTACTAAAGTTGTTTGGAATCACGGATAGTTCATCCGTTCAATTGACGAATGTTCGACAGCTGTTTTCCGGATTGAGTCTTCAGGAACAACTTCGCGACTTCGGGCTGGGCGTCATTCCGATATCAGGATTGCTCTACTTCGTGGCTTTCGCGGTATTGATGCTGTATCTCAACCTCGTATTCATTACTAAGCGTCACTGGGGTGTTGGCAAAACTGTAAAGACAGGTCTGCATTACTCGATACGTACGGTTTGCCTTGGAATTGTTCTGGCATGCTGTACAGCGTGGGCCGGATACGCAGCTCTTCGAGTCGATGCAACGGCAGAGCAACTGTTCAGCCTGTCGTCGGCCACAGAAGACGTTCTTGACCAGATTGAGTCGGATCGCCCGATTGAAATACAGGCCTTCATCAGCCCCGAAGTCCCCAGTGAATATGTGGACACTCGACGCAACCTGGTTGGCTTACTGCGGCAGTTCGAAAAACTGGGCGGACGCAATGTCGAAGTTCGCTATGTGACAGTTGAGGAATTCAGCAAAGAAGCGGATGAAGCAGAACACTTTGGCATTCAGCCAATGCGTTTGCTGTCTGAAGTCGATGGCCGACGAACTGAAGTCGAAGTCTACCTGGGAGCTGTCATTATCAGCAGTTACGACAAGGTTGTTATCCCCTTCTTCGGCAAAGGCCTGCCCATTGAATACGAACTGACGCGGTCCATTCGTACTGTCGCAACTGAACAGCGACATAAGGTAGGAATCCTGACGACAGATGCCAATGTAATGAATGTCTCTCAGGAATGGCAGATCGTTACAGAATTGAAGAAGCAGTATGACGTAGAAACAGTCTCCGCGGATACGGCGATCGACGCCGATAGCTTCGACGTCTTAATGGCCGTCATGCCATCGTCACTCACCGCAGAACAAATGGCAAATTTGGTCAGTTACGTGAAAGCAGGCCATCCGGCGCTTTTGTTTGACGACCCGTTTCCAATTGCGTTGAGCTCCGGCATGGGAATCACCAATGCTCCTCGACTTCCAAAGCCTCAGCCAAATCAGATGGGTGGGATGGGCGGAATGTTCGGGGGCCAGCAGCCACCCCCTCCGCCGAAGGCTGATGGCGGTAAAGCAACGTCACTGCTAAACGCACTTGATATCGAGTGGATCTACGACACGGTAGCGTTTGATGTCAACAACCCACATCCTCAATATGACTCACTGCCTGCTGAATATGTGTTTACGACGCGAGATGGCAACAGACAGGCTTTTGGAGCGGACAGTGCTGTCAGTCGCGAGCTGCAGGAGGTATTGAGCATCTACGCGGGTACCGTCAAAGAAAAAGCAACTCCGGGCCGTGACACGCAATTTGTTGAACTGCTCAAGACCAGCGGCAAAAGTGGTCTGTTGGAATGGGATGATTTCACTGACCAAAGTTTCAACATGTTCGCCCGAACGCCGACGACGGTCCCGAAGCCAGCCAATCAGGTAAATCGAATCATTGATGAATATTCACATGTACTGGCGGCTCACGTTTCTTCAGACAAAGATGGTGATGTCCGCAACGCTATTTTTGTCGGTGACGTAGACATGATCTCTGACTTTTTCTTCCAGTCACGAGTTCTCGGCGACCTTGACATTCGGCTGGACAACGTGACGTTTGTTCTCAACGCCGTCGATGCGTTGATTGGTGACGAGACTTATATTTCACTCCGCAGCCGCCGAGCCAGACACCGAACACTGACTCGACTGGAACAGCAGAAGAATCAATTCCTCGAAGAAGCCAACAAGCGTGAAGAAGTGGCTGACGAAGAAGCTGATGCAGAACTCAAGGAACGCCAGGAGCAACTGACCGCTCGACTAAAAGAAATTCAGGAGAACGAAGATCTCGATCCGATCGTGCAGGCTCAAATGGTTCGACAGGCCGAAGAAGCCGAGCAGCAGCGATTGAGTCTTGCAGAAGCCCAAATTGAACAAAACAAGAACCGAGCAATCAAAAAGATACGAGCAGATACAAATCGTCAAACACGAACGGTCGAAATTCAAACTCAGATTGCGGCCATCTTTTTATCACCGCTACCAGCCATCCTTCTTGGACTGCTGGTACTTGGAAAACGAATGAGTGACGAAAAGCGAACCGTAGTCGAAAGCCGACGTCGGAGCTGATGGCACACTGGCTAAAAAATCTTTTGCCGGTACCAGTGTGCTCCGGCAAAGGGCTGCTCACACGAATACACATTTTCAACAAAAGATCGCCACGACTGACCGCGGTGATTTATCAAAACCAGCTGACAGAGGTATGACCCATGTCATCTTCCGACCATTCATCACCAAATTTTTCACCAGCTTCGACTCCGGCCGTTGCCGGCCCAGGCAGACGGACACTGTTGTTTGTGGCAGCCGCTGTCGCCTGTGTTGGAATCACGACCGCGATCGACATCAGTAGTCGACCGGCGGAAATCAAAGAATTTGGACGTATCGGTGAACTCTTCTATGCCGAATTCACAGACCCTACATTGGCGGCAGCACTCGAAGTCTACGCCTTCGACAAAGAAGAAGTAGTGCCTCGCGAATTTGTCGTCCAGCGGCTTGAAAACGGGCGTTGGTCGATTCCTTCGCATCACAACTACCCGGCCGATGCCGAAGACCAATTGGCGAAAACCGCTGCCTCTATCATTGGAATCAAACGCGGCGCGATGGTCACTCGGTGGCCTGCCGATCATGCCACATACGGTGTAGTGAATCCAAAACAGGATTCACTGAAAGTAGACGAAGTCGAAGGTGTTGGCAAACGGCTGATCCTGAAGGGTGATGCAGACGCGATCCTCGCCGACTACATAATCGGGAATCAGCCTGAATCAAATCAGTCGAATGATTACTACGTACGACATCCTGACGAAGACGAAGTTTACCTCGCGACACTCAGCATTGATCTTTCCACGAAATTCGCGGACTGGATCGATACTGATCTGCTGCACATCAGCCAAAGCGATCTGATACAACTCACAATCAACGACTATGCCTTCGACGAGGCGCAGGGCACAATCAGCAAGGGAGCTACAAGTCTCCTGAAGCGTGAAAAGTCCAGCGATCCATGGATATTAGAAGGCTTGAACGAACAGACGGAAGAAGTGGATAAAACCGCCATGACAGCCGCTGTAGGCGCCATCGACAATATGAAAATTGTGGGAGTGCGTGAAAAAAGGGGCGGTTTGACTCCAGAGCTGAAGATTGACCGCAACGCTATACAGTCACAGAACGATTTTCAGATTGTTCAGTCTGATCTGATGACCAAAGGATTTTTGCTACAACCTGATGAACAACCCGATACGCTGAAACTAATTGCCCGAGAAGGAGAATTGCATTCTTCCACCAGCGATGGCCTGGTCTACCAGATGTTCTTTGGTCGAGCGTTTACCGGATCTCAGGAAGAGTTGGAAATTGGTATCACTGGCAACGAAAGCGAAAAGACCGAAGAAGATACTGACTCCAATGAATTGACACCTGAAACTGACGGCAACAAACAGCCTGGACGATACGTGTTTGTGAAAGTCGATTTTAAGGAAGCGAATCTCGGCGAACGCCCGGTGGAGCCTGTCGCACCAGAGATGCCGAAAGAACTGCAGCAGGCCGAGGAGTCAAAGGATGAAGTTGCTGCGGATACTGATACGACTGATTCCGATGTCGAAGCAACAGAAGAACCTGACGGCGAGCAGACAGAAGAAGATCCATTAGCCGAGATTCGTACAGACTATGATT
>Ga0315315_10001254_pt1 | contig 23151 bp, 18 predicted proteins | sample M140m3416metaG_FD_203699 | JGI IMG/M metagenome (GOLD analysis project Ga0315315, IMG submission 203699) | Ammonia-oxidizing marine archaeal communities from Monterey Bay, California, United States - M1 40m 3416 | ecosystem: Environmental > Aquatic > Marine > Intertidal zone | place: USA...
GTTGTCTCTCATATCTCTAGCATCCTGACATTGTTCTTCATCTAGTCCAATGGCCTCTCCGATTGAGCCCACAGCATCCTCACAGTCTTCTGATACTCTGCTGTCAATCTCATTGGCTACTGCTAACGCTCCAAATGATGCTAAGATCATTAGAATTCCAACTACCACTGTTAGGGTCTTCATTACTGTCTTGGCCGCTCCCATGATACTACATCTATTGCTCTGATATTATACTATGCTCAAGTTGGGTTTTTAGAAGAGGACCGATTAGACAACTACGGGTTGGCTAGGAATGGTGGATTTTGAGCGTGCCATGAGTATATTGGAGAATTCTACCAGAAGGGATATACTCAAATTCCTCGTTAAGGAGCCACATTATCCTCTTCAACTATCAGAGATGTTAGATGTCAGTCAGCAAGCCGTGATGAAGCACCTGAAGGTTCTCGAAGCTGGAGGATTTGTTGAGTCGGAGAAAATTCCTTCTGAAAAGGGTGGGCCCCCGAGAAAGGTCTACACAGTCAATCAGTCGTTCTCATTGAGATTAGATCTTGGTCCGGACCTTTTCAGAGCAGAGCATAGAAAGATGCCAAGAGGGGGTCCTCTGAGGCTTTCTGCTAGACTCCCTGAGGAGCTTGATGGTTTAGTCTCACAACTAGGGACCAGAAGGAGTATTCCCCTGGTTGAAGGGATGCAAGTACTATCGGAGCTAGATGAGTGCCTGGAGAGAATAGATGAAAGGCGTGATGCGGTAATTGCTCTTCATCAGCATGTGATGAGTAAGGTGTCACCAAGTCTGAATGAGGGTTTGAATAGCTATGAGGAACGTCAATTAGCACACGCCTTAATGATACAGCCAAGAAGGCCATTGGACTTAGATGTCTTCGCCCAGAGCATGAGAATGCGATCAAATGATGCTGAAGAAATGATGAGCACTCTTAGGGAGCGCCTTCTCAGAGACCTTGCAGTGAATCAAGGCAAGTTCGTGGCCGCGACTGATAACACGCCCCTTCCCTGGTGGATGGCCAAGTAATCAGAATGTCATATCGTCGTCTGAAAGGTTAGCCAGTAGGCTGCTCTTCTCTTGGAACCTCTGCAAGGCCTCCATTCTTCTACCATACATGACAACCCCTACCACACCGAAGAGGGCGAAAGTTGCTCCGAGTATGATTGCAGGAACTGAATATTGTACTATGGCCTCCACACCAACATCGAGAATCCCAAGATCGGATCCCATCTTTCCACTGACCGCCTGTATGTTGTTATCTTCATCGGTCTCGACTACAAGATTATCTGGGTCTAATACTACTACAATGTCATGACTGCCGGCCTCTACCATATACAGAAGGGTTATGATCGGGGGGTCGGGATCTTCCGAGGGCATGATTGCTTCAATGGTCTGCCTGTATGCAATATTCTCTTCCCTGCATCCATTCTTCTTGATATCAGATTCACTCTGTCCGGAGCAGAGAACGATATTGACGTCTGTTGCGTGTGCGTTTCCAATATTCCTCACTTGGACGTTGACTGACAACATATCTCCAACGGACCCTCTCTTTTCATCGACCGAGACGGAGTATATCTCTAAGTCTGGAGCTCTGAGTCTGAGTTCCACTATTTGCTCATTAGTATCACAGTTAGGCGAATAATTGTCAGGTAATCCATCACCATTTGAATCCAATGTACAGGAGTCTTCCCAACTGGGGGTTTCATCGTGATCTCCGTCTGCTTCGCTAGAACCGAAATTCGACATTACCTTAATTCCGATTTCCCTATCTGCCAGAGTAGCTTCTGGGTGAATATCGACTATTGCAACGATGTTCAGAGTCGTGTAGGCTTGCATCTCTGGGAGGGTAAGTGAGTTGGTAACGGCATCCACATAACACTCATTGACTGGAATAGGATCATCCATCGTGAGTTCCATACAGTTCTTCTCTATTGGGAACTCTGTGTCAAATCCTTCTAACAAGGCGAATCTTATTTGCCACTTGTCGAGTTGGTTCATTCCGGGCTGGAGATCCCACTCTCCTGCGGCATCAATGGTGTGATTGTGCAGAGTAGGGGCATCAGGTACGTTACCAAAGTTAGTGACGTTCATTACGAATCTGACTGTTCGCCCTGGGGCAGTGGTCTTGATTTTGCTTTCGACCGCGGGGTCGAGTTCTATTCTCATGTCATGGAATTCTATTATTTCCACTTGTAGGGTGATCAGATCCCTTAGCTTAGTACCTTCATATTCCTCTTCGCTCATTACCTCCAGAACAATGGTATACTGTCCTGCAAGAGTCTTCTCGGGTACGCTGATGATGATTGGAATTTCCTGAGATTGGTCTCTATCTAATTCATCGAACAAGACTCTGGGAATGTCAATGTCCCATACGTGAGTATAGCCTTCAGAATCCGTTATTGATTGGATGGCCATATCATATCTATCAGGGCCATTACCGATGTTATCTATGGTAGTAGGCATCTCAAATTCCTGTCCTGGATGCAGGGACAGTATTGTATCGGGAACAGAGGCCTCTAAATCGTATACCTGAATGACGTTTGTTAGTAGGACGACGTTGTCACTAACTTGGGGGGCGCCTTCGAGATATGCACGGAATGAGACGGAGCTACCAAGCCCGGCAGTAGCGTTGTATGGCGCACACATTAGAGCAGTGACTGTCTGTGGAATTCCTATCTGAGACCAATATCTTGGTGCATTGTCAGGAATTCCATTTCCTCCGGGGGCAGTGGTGAAGTCAAGATCGACGACCCAGTTATCATACCGCCATGTATTCTCAGAAATCTCAGAGGGCCTTTCATCGGGACCGCCGGGAGTACTGAAAATCAGATGGCCGGGAGTAAAATGCTTAGTAACGCCGACATCGAATGATGAGCATTCTCCAGGAAGAACATTTTGGGTTGTTTCTCCGAGTTGGAAGACAATATTTCCTGTAGTCCTAACTGATACGTTTACCCAGAGTTCCAGAATATCAAACGTTCCTCTATCTACAGATAGGACTGGTTCCCCGGTTGACCATCCTTTGAGATAAATGACAAAGGTTCCTGGCTCCTGAGAGGTCGGAACGCTCACCTGCAGATTCCTAGTGACTGATTGGCTTGGGTCAAGAGAAAGTGTAGTTGGGAATGAAATACCCCATCCAAAGGGAAGGGCCCATTCGGTCTGTCCCTCGAGAGTAGTCGGATCATAGAATGCAAATGTATCGTATACATTCCCAGTATTCGTTATAGATATTGAGAAAACAGCGTTTTGACCTTGTTCAACGTCTGCTTGGTAATGACTAGTATCTAATTGAATTCCGTGCACCACATCCATTAGGACTAGTGTGATTTGCTCATCTCTGATTGCTGGATCCTTCTCAGATAAGGCTGAAAGTACAATTGTTGCGAGTTCATCTTCATCAGCTTGATATATAGTCGGTGATCTAATTCTCATGTAAATAGGCTCAGAATCTCCCCCCTCTAGGAAGATAGGCGTGGAGGGGAATATCGGGGTGTGGTTTGTCGCGAAGAACAGTGTTGAGCTCCAGTTGTTAGGTACTCCTTCCATTGACACGTAGAAAGTATCAGAAACCAAATCTGGTGGCCCAGGAGTTGGGTTGGATATCGTCATATTGAACGTGGTTTGCCCACTAGGCTGGATGGTGTGATAGTATGTTTCTGTTTCACCCAGAGCGATATCAACTAGGCCTGTTAGAATGTGAACGTAGCAAATAGTGAATTTTCCTCCGTTGTTTTCATCTGAACACTTGTGATCATCAGACCAAGAAATATGTGCACCACTACCTAGGTCGTTAGCGAAAGCAGGCGCTTGGCCAAGATCTGGGGATGCCGGTGAGTTTGGTCCGAGCTTATTGGATGACCACGAAGTCACTGGGATCACCTCCCACTCATCAAGAACTGATGTTGCAAGAGAGTTCAAAGGGAAACCATCTGGATGTGAATTGTGAGTATGGTTGAGTCTGGCATACATTACAGTCTCCTTCTGGCTAGCGTTGCTATTATCCAACCAGGACAGGTGGACATTGTCGAAGTCGTCTGTCAGAATTGCAGGCATGTGAGAGTTGGCCCCATAAGGTCGGTTTGAGTCGACTCCTCCCAGTCCCTCTACAGTAGATATTGCAGAGTCAGTAATTTGCTTGATGCCGAACGAAGGGAGTCCTTCCGATACTCCATCCCACTCTCCGACTCCCTGAAGTCTTAATCTGGTATAATATACCTCATAATTAACATCTATTTCAAATCCATATGCTCTACCATCCATCCATGCAACATGAGTGTTACCAGACGTGTCTACAGCGATTGAGGGATGAAGGCTGAAGGCATCATTTAACGTGATTCTAGTGTCATTTACTACTACCAAGTGGCCGTATCCCACAGAGTCCACTGAGGGCCCCAAATCTTCTGTATAGGTATCTGCTTGAGAATCTACAACGGTCCCAGAATCTCCCTTTTGCCAACCTGGATGAGGACTATCTAACAGCGATTTTGGATCTAGAACTGTCATGAAAATCTCTCTTGAGTTATTAGTGGCTAAGTAGACCAAGGCCTCTACCATTAGTTGTAGCTCTGAGGCGCTTGAGGCTCCTGTTGGGAAGCTGTACATCTGCCCACCAGCGTTAGTTAGCCTAACTGATGTACCTGGGCAGTTTCTGGATGAGGAGGAGCTCACAATGCCATTTGGACATTGTGCTAAGTCTTTCATTGAAGAGCCAACGTCTTCATTGGACTGAGCCCATAGAGGAGTGGGGATCACTCCCGCATTCACACATGCGTCGTGAGCCTCTAGGATAGTGTTGGTATCTTGAGAGTCCCAAGAAGTACCGTCATATGGTGGTTCATCTGAGACCGGAATTACTATTTTTGTGGCATTCGGGTTCCACTTGTGATCAAGTTGTGTTGGAGGATTTCCGGGTACGTTTCCTTGGGAATCTTTCCACGATAGGCAGGCCCAAGTGCTTGAGGGCCCCCATGACTCTGATCCAACACCTCCTCCGTCATAGTTTATGGTTAGTGCACCGCCGTTCATTATCACTCCATTGAGCTTTCTGATACCTCCACTGTCATCACCGGGAACTAGTCCTAGAGCCGTGTTTCTTGGCCCTTGGGAGCCGCTTCCTCCTGTTGCAAATGCCGTGGCGCAGTTACCAGATGTTGCTGCTGAGACGCTAGTGTGCCCTCCGATTCCATAGAGTGTCTCGTAAACTGTCATGTTAGCCCTAACCAGAAGAGGTTTTAGACCTTGGAAATATGACCCACTGACGAAATTTCCCCCATAGAACACAACGCACATATCTGCCCACTCTGCTAGCATAGAGCCAGAGGTATCGATTGGAATAACCATCTCTACCTTGCCCCCTCTGGTATCGTCCCATACGACCTGTACGAAATCATCCAGATCGATTGCTATATCTGGGTGACCTTTGTGTCCGATAATTGGAGTAAGTAGGGTCTCTCCCACTGCGAACTCAACGGTTCTAGAGGTCACATCAGCATCGAGCATTGCATAGTAAATCTGTGGCTGTTGGTAGAATTTATCGAGCGGTTCGTATGAATCCTGCCAGACTATGTGCGGATCATTATCAGAGTCGGTGTCAATGGCCGGCCAGTCCCTGTTCTGAGGATGTGAAGAAACTTCGAAATCATTGACTATGGTAATGGCTGAATCTGTTGTCTCATCACCGTTCTGATCATCCAAAGAAGGATCTAAGAGAGTATACATTATCGTCCACTGTCCAGCTTTATCAGTCCAGGTAACATGTACCATGTCCTTATTGTCAACTCTGATATCCGGATGCCATGCTCTATGGGCTCCAGCATCGGATATCTTTGTATCATCAATTAGTACTTCGCCCCTAGCATCGAGCATCTTGTAGTAGAGATGTTGTGTATTTCTGCTCCAGATAAAGTGAGTGTTTCCCTGGGAGTCGGCATCGATTGAAACCATTCTGTCACTGAATGCACCGTCTGGGGTTACTTCTATGGCATCCGTCATTACTACCTCACTAGCAGAGGCATTTGGAACTCCGAGGCCAGCGAACAAACTGACTACCATCAACAGAACCATTGCAACGCTACTTCTCTTCTCCGACCTGCTCATTTGTGATCACCCAGTGATTAGCTACAGCACTTTTAGAAATATTTCATACTTAACCTACACGGATTGCGGTCAGTCTATATCTGGTACGATAAAAGAATTATGCCCAGTCTGCTGGATCGAAATCTCTGCCAAAACCACCAGTTTCATCGGTGTCGACCTCTCGTGGCTGTTTGAGGGGGGCTGCTGATTTCCTCGATGGTTTCTGACCCTTCTTCTTGTTCCAGTCGTCGACTGGGCCCGGCTTTCCTGAACCAGTACCAAATTGAAACTTAATCCTATGAATCAGAGAGAGCTTGGTCAACCAAACTCTCCTCATCGTGTGCATGAATCCATTCTGAGTAAGTCCATCTAACCAAGTCGGCCTTGAGAGGTTGAATGCCTGTAGTGGGCCTGGTGTGTCCTGTACCTTATCCCCTACGTGGAGGACCCAATCTAAGTCTGCTCTAGTCAAATCCAACCTGGTATCATGAAGCCACTTCTTCCACTCATTGGGGGATTCTGTGGAGAATTCCTTCATCAAATCTTGCTGGCCCTCATCGACTCTAGTTACAGAGTACACCAATACAAGATCCCTGTTCTTCGGTATTACCACATTAAACAGATGTCCCCTCTTACTTGGTGGGTACTTGACGTGCATGTGAAGAAGCGCCTGCTGGTCTTCGACATCTCTAGCTTCTAGCTTCTCGCTGAGTAGCCATTTCCTCACAGAATCGGCGGCCTCTCTCTTATTCACGTACAAGGGAAGAGCATGTCCTATTTGAGAGCCACTAGTTTAGGTACGATGTTCTGAATAAGTTCTATGAATTCAGTTCCTTCCTCTGTTTTTGCTAGCTTAATCCTCCTTCGAGAGGCAGTGTAGTCTGTCCAAAAATCATATCCTGTTAGCATCAACGTGTTTGAAAGTTGGATTGCTACCATAATTATCAGTCCTCCGAGAATCATTGAAGATAGTGTGGTTTCTACAGTCATTCCTTCTAGTGAGTAATAAGACAAAAGCAAAGCAAACAGTGGCCAGAAAGTTACAGGCGAGAAGAAAACAGCGAACATATGATGTGTTGTTCTTGCGTCTATTCCTTCGTCAGAGTTGTTACCTAAGTACCAAGCAAGAGTGGTTTGTATTCCAGTGGACGGTATAGAGATAGGAGATGCCAGCATCATCAATATCAATCCTAAGAATCCCCTCAATATTTCTGAGTTTTTGTTCAGTGAATTATCTTTCGATAAGGACCTTGCATCTAGGTCTCGGGAATGTAAGATAGTTGATGCTTTCTTTGCATCTTCAATTAGTTCTGAGTCTTCGCTATCTACCATAATTTCACGTATATTCCTCGTAGCTATCACTTCTTGTGAGAATGACTTGAGGGGGGTGTTATCCTTTCTTGACCTAATATGTGCTAACAGACGCCAAGCTCTGTAAGTCTCCCAGTTCGGAGCCTCGGGGGTGACTTCGGATAATCTATCTTGTAACTCGTCCCTCAGCTCCCTTACCATATCCTCTGGAGGTTCCATCCAAGTTCCTTCATTGAGGCTCTGGGAATAATTATCAGAGTTAACTGTGGGAATCTGGATAGGTTCTGGATATTCAACAAATAAATCTGTCCTGAACCAGTGGTGGCATCTGAAATGTAGGCCTACTGGTTGGATGACTGGACTTGGTAATTCCTTCGAGGAGGCTATTGTTGAGGCGTTTATGGCAAATCTCATCGCGCCTGTTCTGAGTTTGTGTAGCTTGGAGTCTTGATGTGACTTGCCTTCGGGCATCACGACCGCCCCATGACCCCCAGAGATACAATGGGACATTGTGAGTAAGGTTCTGTGGTTGATCTCCTTGGCGAAGTCTTGGTCTGAAACACCTGATCTCTGTTCGGCTCTCCTGATAACTGGTTGGTTTCCCATTCTTCTGGTTAGCCAACCAATGAAGGGCATTGTTGCTAAGTCGTGCCTTCCCATCGTTATTGGTCTCTTTTCCTGAGAGAGGATTATGGAGAGAGGGTCTACCAAGCCGTTGATATGTATTGAAGCATAAATCCTCCCTCCATCACAGTCGACAGGAGACTCCTCTTCTACTGATCTGAAAAGATAGTACTTCGAAAGTTTAGCCAGTGATTTTATCACTGACCACGCCAGTTTACTTCCTGGATGCTCTCCAGTATGATCCCAAGGTACTTTATTGAGTTTTTTTGGATTAATTTTTAGTGCTCCGCTGGATAGTACTGGATCGATATCCGGCGCCTCTTTCGCGTTACTCACGGTATCCTCAGACAAGGTCTCAGTTGAGAAAGCACCGATTCTATTCTATGTTATCGGATATCTTTTGAGCTAGCTCTAGAGCCACTTTATTGTCTAATTTCATTGTTTTCCATGTAAAGCTATGAGTTGTTTCAGGATATTTGGGAATAATATGGAAATGGACATGAAAAACGGTCTGTCCAGCTTCAGAGCCGTTGTTTTGTATTATATTGTAACTAGTTGCTCCGGTAATTTCAATTACAGACTTGCATATTCTAGGCAGTACCTTGCCCAGTTCTGAGGAAGATTCTGGGGAGAGGTCGTGCAAGTATGGTGCTGGTTCCTTGGGAATTACAAGAACATGTCCAGGGCTTGCCGGATTAATATCCAGAAATGAGTATACATACTCATTCTCAAATATCTTGAAGGAGGGTATCTCTCCCTCGATAATTCTAGTGAAAATAGATTTTTCTTCACTCATTCTTCTTCCTCATTAGAGGATATCAACATTGCTAGGGACAGCAATCCCTCTACGTGAAGAGCTGTGACTAGCTCTGTATTCATTCGTCTTGATGGATCTGTTACCCTAATACCAAGGCTTGTGATCTCGTTGATACTAGCTTGTGCTATTGCCATGGATGATTGATCGCCGCTTCCATCCACTATCCTCATTGCTGACGAGAGGGCTTTTGCTACGTGCCCTACTGGACTGCCTTCAGTGGAGAACATCTGATCAATTTTCTTCTGTGATTCAGAAAGTGCCACTTCAATCATTTTATGACCCCCGAATTGGGTGGCCATTGACCATTTCCCTGCATGCTTTCCAGCCACTGCTCCAGTTACTACCTCTTCCATGATTAGATTCCCGGGTAATGGAGAAAGGCCGTGCATTCCAGTGTATGCAGAACGGCCTGCGGCATAGAGTCCTGTGTACCACATCTTTCCAGAGTCAAAGGTCGCCCTACAATTATCATCAACTGGAATACCCCCTGTCGTAGACACTATTCTAGGCGAGATAGGTAGGACTTCGTTCCTGATATCAAGTCCGACTCTGTCTAGTACCTTTGAGGAGGTATTCTCGAACCAGCCATTTGCCGATCTCTCCATAGAACGCATGTCTAGAACGCATGGCTCTCCTTCAATCACCTCAACAGGGCTCGCATCCTCTCCGGTTTCTTTCCTAATTCTGCCTCCTGATCCAAGGATGTCCATTGGTAAGACCATGCCCATCCCAGAAATTGTCAAGGCGTACATTGGGACGTTTGCCATACCTCTGAGAGAGATACCAGCAGAATTGGATATAGCAAGTCCGTTACCATGACCTTGAGACGGAGAGTTCCATATCCCATGATATCCCTGAGATGCAACGATAATGGTCTTCGCTTGTATTGGAATCAGATCTCCTGATTCGATATCCAAAGCAACAATCCCTCGGGCTTGATTGTTATCCATAACTAGTGCTACAGGAAGTAAGTCAGACTTTCTATTGATTGCCCTCTTCATTGTCTGCTCTTCAAGGATTCTGGTTACCTCTCTGATGGTACTATCTCCACAACCAGCTACTCTTGGGAATGTATGACCGAATATATCTGCAAGATATGGAAGATTGTCTTGGGATCTTCTCAGGACTAGCCCCCATCTCTCTAGCTCGGATAACGCCTCTACTGCTAATGAGCATATACGAGTGGCCGCCTCCTTGTCGGTACTGTCCCCCCCTGCTGAAATGGTGTCTTGTATGTGTGAAGAAGGAGACGTTTCATTCAATGAGGCGGAGAATCCAGAAATAGGAGGAAATCCAGAAGCGGCACCGACAGAGGAGCCGGAGACCAATAGAGGCCTTGCTCCGGCATCAGATGCAGCTATCGCGGCCCTTAGGGCGGCCGGGCCCTCTCCGAGTACTAAGACGTCCCAAGACTCCATCACTATCGGTACTTGCCAATGGGGGAGGTATGATGAACATGACGCTCCTTTGTCACAGGCTAATTCTGCCTATCACTCAATGGAATTGCTATTCTCCTAACTGCCTCAGCCGCCTCAGTCATTCGAACTGCGGCACTCTCTGGGTTCACTCCCGTAGTTAGAGAGGTCTGGACCACCATGGAAGACAGCGTTTCTCCCGACTCTCCCTTCAGTGTGACTTGTACTGGGTGAGGACCAGATTCTGAGTCAGGCCAAGCTATTCCTATCCATAAAACCACAGCTCTCTCCAGCATTGTCACTAGTTTGCTGATTTTGTCTACCTTATCATCCGAATTTTTGCTAGGATGGGGAGTTGTTTGGGCGCTTAATCTAATGCTCTGATATGCTGGTTCTCCCTTTGCTACAATTATGTCAAGCTCCACTGTTTTCATCTGGCCCGTATGATTGTGAAGCATGACGAACAACTCTCCCTGCCCTTCAGAGCATCTTGGTGGAAGATCTAGGTCTAGCCTCCATTTTTCGAAGCCTTCTCCTTGTAGCCCTGCAACGGAGTCATGAAGTCTGTCTATAACTCTGAACAGGCCTGGTTCCCATGCTCGTGTATGGGCTAGGAGCTTTCTCAGTGATGAAGAATTAAACTTGTTGGAGCTGTCAAAAAGAGAGTCTGTAGCTGCGATTTTGAAGACGGATTTAACCTCCGATACAAGTCTGTTCCTGTCGATAATCCCTCTCTGTTCCCAGTGGATGGACTGTAAGACATGCTCTACTGCTGTGCGAGGGGTTTGGCCTGTTCTTACACTAAATTCCAAGGAGTCCATCCATTCATCCCACAAGTCACTAGTCTCTGGATCCAAATGAGCCTTCAGTGAGTCTGTTAGGACTGATTTCAATATACTATCGTGAAGAGTGGGGGCGTGAAGAGAAAGGAGTGTGAAGTCGTTGGACCTCATAGGCATACTTCCCTCTAGCTTTAGTGAGTTTAGAATACACACTGTTCCGAAGAATACCCCAGATGCCATCAAAGATGGTGCGAGCACAGTACCTGGGTTTAGTCTGAGGACTACGTACAGAGAGGCCGCTCCTAGGATAGCTGATGCTAGCCTTAGCCTCTCTCTGATTACCCTGTCCCTCAGTGTGCTGATTATCCTCTCCGAACCAGGATAGGATCCTTTGGACTTATGTCCCTCCACATTGAGTGACAGCCTGTCTCTCGCAACCATGGAAGAAAACCATGAGGCCATGTTAGTGGGGATATAAAGTATTGAAATTACAGTGAATAGACCGATACCAACCTCAATTGAAGAATACTCCCAGCCCACAAGAAGAACTGCACATGACACGGTTGCTATTGCTGGCAATGTCAATCTAATCTCAGAGGTGGTACGGATTGATGAGAGCCATGTCCAAAACCTCCTTCCAGCGTCTCTCCTAGCTATCATCCTCGATAGTGCACGCTCGTTCTTCGCTCCGAAGCCGCTCTCCTCTCCATATGGAGTGGGCAGGGGAGATAGAGGGGCTTCCATGTGCAAGCGTAGAGCTCATGGTGCTTCATGGCATCGGATGATAGACGTCCAAAGAAGGGATTTTTGTCGCTAGACTTCTTGAGGGATAGGCTTTGCGGGAGACGGGCGTGTAGCATAGCCTGGATAATGCACTGGCCTCCTAAGCCAGGGACCGCGGGTTCGAATCCTGCCGCGCCCGCCACTCGGAGGGCTTGCTCGATTAGGTGAAAGCTAGGCCGTGAAGCTCTCCAGCTTCAGCTGTGCGATGCAAGAATCTCTCCAATGGTACGCGAGCATGCATAGAGCTCTTGAGGCTGGTATCGCATTCAGCAAGAGCATCCAGGAGATTGTCTCTCAGGGGGCCCGATATAGACAACCTTCTACCTACCAATACCCCGTGCAGTTGTTGTACAACATCATCGGCATCTAATCCGTGTTCATTCATCAGGCGGTCTATCTCCGCTAATGCCCCCACTAGGGTCCTCTTCCTCCTCCCTCCCTTATTTTCCCACTTCCACTCAACGACTCTGCCTCTGAGAGCGAGCTCGATCAGATACCTTCCCGCCTGAAGGGTTGTCGCCTGTACCAATTTATGAACAGCCGATCTATCCGCCCCAAGATTCCTAGAATCTAGCATTTCTAAGGTGAATATGGCTTTTCTCAGGTTTCCATCGCATATGTAGGCAACATCCTCCATAACTTCCTGCGTGGCGTTTGAGTTGGATATTTCTGCTATGGAAGCTAGGGTTTGTACAATTTGTTCCCTCTCTGTAGCTGGAATCCTAATCATCCTACTTCTTGATCTCAGGGCATCAATGATTCGAGAAGGTGCTCTGGCTACTAGAATGAATCTAGATGCGTTTCCCACCTTCTCCATCATTCTACGAAGGTAGGCCTGCCTGATTGAACCTAGATGATCCGCGTCTTCTAGGACAATCAATCTACTCACAGGGATACTGCCTGCTTCGAGTTTGGTCTCAAAGCCCGCAGGAGCCTTGTCCCCTTCGGATCGTGCTGCCATCCCTCTGTCGAATGCCTCGAGACTTGTTCTACCGGCCAGAGTATCTGTTGAGCCGCCCGGTCTTAGAAAATTCTCAAATTTTGCCATTGCGCCTGACTGACGAGCAAGATCTCTGCATTGCAAGACGTGGGTTGTTGCTTTCCAGCCGGGACCCAGAATCTGTCGGGCAACTAGCTTCCATGCGGCTGTTTTTCCCACACCCGGGGGTCCAGTCAGAAGAAGATGTGGAGGGTCGGCAGTTGCCGATGAGGAGGAGAGTGCGACTCTGATTCTTTTTGGTACGGCCAGATCATCGAAAGTCTTCGGTGAAGATGACTCCAACCAGCTGGGCATAGTTAGTGGTGCGAGAGCAGGGTCTTGAAGTAAGCGCTAAGCTAGCTCAAAAAGCACATCCTGAGAGGTTTGAATCCTAAATGGCCCTCAAAGTCTTGTGTGGCCTACCTTGGCTTCTGGGCTTGGCGAATACTCTGTACCCGCACTTGTGGCATGACTTGCCTGTGGAGCCTGCTTCTATCCAAGTTAGATGCCCACATCTGAGGCACTTGTATCTAATTTCCAATGGATCCATGGATGATTCGCAGTGATTGCACTTGGGTGGCTCGGATGGGTTCCAGGCCCTCCTATCCGTACGATTGCACTTTCGGCACTTGTGGTTCACTATGTTCTCTGTCTCGCTCGCCATCGAGCCGGCGACTTTACGGTCCTTCTTCAATCTGTCCTATGCCTCAAACGCTTCTTCTAGCCCTTTCACAGACTTCAACAAAGTTCTGGAACATGACTCGTCCGTACTCGGAGTCGTTCACTTCTGGGTGGAACTGGAGCCCGAATCTATCTCCATCAGAGTTCTCCATTGCCTGAACCTCACAAGAGTCGCTTCTGGCAGTGACAGAGAATCCACTGGGAACCTCGATAACCTCATCATTATGACTCTCCCACACGGTTTGAGCGGATGGAGTGCCGGTGAATATGATACCTCCATCTCCGATTAAGGAGATTGTAGCCGCGCCGAACTCGGGTTTGGGCGCTTCGCCTGACTTCCCCCCATAATGACCGGCCATAAACTGATGACCAGCACAAATTCCGAGAATTGGGACATCCAAGGAAAGATATTCTGCACAGTTACCTAGCTCCCCGGTGATTCCTACTCGGGCCGCGCCTCCTGATAGGATTAGTCCGTCGACCTTCCGTAACTCTGAGAGAGGTGTCTTATTTGGTAAAATCTTGGTATCTACCCCTAGATACCTGAGCATTCTCCACTCTCTATGAGTCCACTGACCACCATTATCAATGACGTCGATGACCAGTTTCGGACCCTCCATACACATCGAAGATGCAGGAGGGTGATGAACAATACCCTCTCAAAGGTTGAAAAAGAGAACCCATGTCGTAGGGTTCCAAGCCCCGATGGTGTAGTGGCCTATCATGCAGCCCTGTCGAGGCTGCGACCCGGGTTCAAATCCCGGTCGGGGCGCCACTCAGTCTCTACAGTTTAGCTTGTGCTAGAACTAGTTAGGAGCTATCCATGCCTGGAATGAGCAAAGACGCAGAGTACTGCTGTAGTCCCTTTTGATATTGAGGCTGATAGGCGGGGATCCGGCGAGCAGGGGAGGAAGTATGTCAGTGATTCTTCTGTTAGTGGCCTCAATGTCTGACTCTGCTACTACGGCTCTTCCCCTGATTAGTGAGGGAGAGCTTCTGTCTAGTAACGGGATCAGTTTGGGGAGCATCTCTACAGTCTTGTGAGGAAGGTTGACGATGACCATATCCCAAGAGCTCCTAACACCAGAGATTTCAGACAGGGTAGAGGCATCAGCAACTCCAGTGATTCTATCCGGGTATATCCTCTCAATAACAACGGGTTCTTCCGGATATTGCCTACCATCCCATCTCCGGAGATTGTCAAATAGCATCTCAACAGCATCTGGGTTCAAATCGGTTGCTAACGCGTCTGAGACTAAATCATCTTCAGAGATTAGATTGGCCAGAACCGGGCCGACTCCACAAAAGGGATCACAGACCCTTATCGGACTTCCCAGAAGTTGCCTTAGTTCACGTGCTAGGTCTAGTGTCTCTAGTCTCTCGGTCTGAAGCTTAGTTGAGAAATAGGCCTTCGTAGGATCACAGAGTATGGACTTTCCAGACTCTCTGACGAATACTCTCGTATCGTGCCTTCCCAAGGATATTTCTTCAGTAATTATCTCAGAATTGTTCCTTAATGCGATGGGAGATAAATTCCTAATTCTTAGTTCTCCTTGAACTCCTCTGTCCTCCATAACCATCCTTACGTTGGGATGAGATGCCATCTTTGACAATGCTATTTCTTTCCGGAAGGAGGAGATATTCTCCTTGATTCTCACTATCATGATGTCTCCGATAAACTCGTGATTGGATGGCCAGCTCTCTCCATGCTCTCTTACAATATCCTCACCAATCATCCGTGATAGGTGTGTCCACCAACTCTCGTTTGGACGTTCGTCTGGTCTTCCTTGTTGAGTAACCTCCTCAAATTCTCTAAAATATGAGGGTAGGGAATGTGGTGCACTGTTTGAAAGAGGAATTAGTCTATGTTTTCCATCACTATCTGGAATAATCCTCATACCATTGTGTAGTAGGTCATTGTCTTTCAGTAGGACGATTACGTCCTGTACAGACTTGTTTGGAACTCTGAGATGCCGCATCACGTTCATCATGGGCAACGGGTCAGCGCGCTTCACAATGACGGCTGTATCGGAGGGGCCGGGGCTCTGGTTAATCGGACTTGGACCTGGTGATTTAAGCCATATGACGTCTTATGCCTTACAGGTTGCAGGAGCTTGTGATAAGCGATATCTAGAGGGATACACGGCCATTCTTCCAAGCGATCAAGAAGAAAAGTTGGAAGAGATGGTCGGGGAGTGGGACAGAGTTATGAGAGATGATATCGAAAATCCCGAGGATATACTACAACAGGCGCAGAGTAGTATGATTGGAATTATGGTAGTGGGGGACCCCATGCAAGCTACCACTCACATTGATCTGAAGATTAGATGTCAAGAATCTAGGATTCCTTTTCATATCGTTCCTGGTCTTTCGGCAACTAGTCTGGCTGTGTCTCTATCTGGCCTTCAATCGTATCGTTTCGGTAGGCAGGTGACTATTCCCTTCCCATATGGTGACTATCTTCCTACTTCTCCATTGGAGATGATACTGACAAATCACTCCAATAAGCTCCACACCCTTGTCCTGTTAGACCTTGATCCGACGGGAATGGGTTTGGAACCCCCCGTGCCTATGCTTCCCAAACAGGCATACGATATCCTAGAGTCGATGATGGAGCGACTGGATAAAAGCAATGATATTGAAGTTGCTTCCCTGATTGGCCCTATTTCTGATTGGAATACCATACTACTCAGCGATATTGGAACGAGTCAACAGATGGTCGTATCAGGGAGTTTTTCTAATATATCAGAAATCAAAGGAGGAGGGATCCATTGCTTGATCTTGCCGACAGAATTCAGCGGCATGGAGAAAGATGTTTTTGAGCACCTCAAGGCGGATATGTGAATTGGTAGAAGGTGTTCCGGTATCACAGGAGATGATGGAAGATGGCAAAACCTCCGGCAGAAGTTAGATTTCCTGGTGACCGAAACAGGAGGAAAAAGGTCCGAGTCAGGGGCATTAAGCAGGCCTCGAAAGAAATCCAGAGGCGACTAGAAGCCAACTTGGAGGGGCTATTGGATGACCCGGAGTCGTTCGTCCCTGAGATAACAGGAGAGTTGGGAAAGATTTCCTTCTTCGGTCACAAAGATAAGATGGCTATGACTCTCAAAGAGATAGAAATTGTCGCTGCTAAGAGAAATGATCATCGTTGGCTCAAGAAGAGGATGGTGAAGAAGGGAGGAGATGAAGTTTGTAGAGCCCTAGCTGGAAGCCTACTCGCAGCTGGTGAAGAAGATCTGTCCACTGTATCGGTTTTCAAACATCCACTGTACGGGACCTCCAGCTACCTACGAAGGGGGAACGGAAAACAGAGTCACCTTGCTGGAATCCAAAACTTCAATCACCCTCGATTGAGGCTTCTGGTATGGGATGGGCATGCTAAGGCAGGACAGTATTTCTTCTCTTGGGATGGCGGGTTTGTATGCTCGTGCTCTACTCCCGATGCCCCTTCAGATTGGATAAGTTGGGTGCTTGATAAGTCGTCTGTTGAGCTCAAGGGGGAGGGTGTTCGATGGACCTCCGGGCTTACAGAAGAAGTCGTAGAAAATGATGAGTTAACTGAGAGTGGTTGGCTTCTACTGACCTTCCAAGACAGTACAAAGGTGGGTATTTCTCCAGCTTCTCTAGCCAAGACAGAGGTTCCTTTTGCTCAAAGTCTGGCTATCTCGATGATGCCCCCGAATAAACTAGGTTCGATTTGTGAAGCGCAGTGGATGTGGAGACCCAAGGGATGGCCTGAAGATATGGCACTTCCAGATGAGGGGATTGAAAGGCTTGGGGAGGTCTTGGACTCGTGGTTAAGGATGTCTTTGGATGACGCGAGACTGTCTGAATCCTGCAGATCGAGTATTCTGAACTCGATTGAAGAGGGGTATGTGGTTGGAACTTCGTGGTTCGGTGATGACGACAGAGAAGGATTCCTGGATTGTCTTTCAGGAACAGACGATGAGAAGAGTGCTATCTCGGTAATCCTGGATTCTCTTACTAAGGGAATCCATGTGAGGTCGGATGGGGTCGTATTAGACTTGGATACTGAGGTAGTGAGGATGGAGGAGAGTTCTTGCCACCCTAACTTAGTATCACTTTGGCCTAAGTATGGAAAAACCGTTCTTCAAGGACTGTTTGGACTGAGCGATGAAGCCTCCATAGAGATACTAGAGAGGCAGTCAAGAAGGAAACAGGGTTTCGGAGCTTTTCTGAGGGAGCTGACGGAATCCTTGGATACGGAGATGAGGCTCAGTAGGTTGCCTTGGGAGAATGAGGAGCTCCCCGAACCTCTCAGAATGGCCGATAGCTTGGTCAGAAAGGCTGTGGGAGAAGGAGTCTCGTCCACTGTATCTCTAGCGAGGAAGGGGAAGGGACTAGACTCCTCGATGGGTTGGGCTTGGTTAGTGGTCCACAACAGGACTGAGTCAGACGCTTGGAGGTTCGATGAGACTGTCAGGGATAAGGGAGGAGACTGGGTTCCAGCACTACAAGCACTATGGGACGCCGCGGAAGACTTACTTCTGAATGATATTGAAGAAGCAGAGGAAGACTACACTAACGCGATGAAATGGTTAGCTGAGTCTAGTGGGGTCTCTGAGTTCTATTGAAGTATCAGAAAGCGCCCCGTGAATATACTTCGTATAGGTCACGCTTATTATGACATCATTCGACGGCGGTTTATGTCAAGGAATCTGACACCAATAATGCTTGCACTTGGACCGTTGATGCTACTGGGGGCCTTCTCCTCTTGGCCCCTCACTAATGAGGTAGGAGCGGATGGAGTGAACCTCCTCATGAATGATGCCTCGGTGAACATGGCCGTGGTAGGTGTTCTGGGTATGTCTCTGATGTTCGGTGGGCTGCACCTGCTCTCGATGGATATGAAGAAGGGTGCGGATAGAATGTCTACACAGCTACTAAACATGGCTGACCTCTTTATTTTCGGAACCTTCGGACTCTTTCTACTAGGCTTTGGCGGGCAGCTTTCTGTGATTCTGATCACTAACGATACCACCGCAATTTTTGAAAATCAAGATGCTCGAGAAGCGGTGGCACTGGCGATTTTCAATGCTGGGAGCGGTCTCTGGTCTCTGACGCCAGTAGCATGGGGACTAGCGATGATATGCATGGGACTGGCTCATGTCGGATTGAAGGTCCCTGAGGGGATGACAGAGGGCGCGTTCTTCATGCTGATGCCGATAGGTCTAGCGAACACCCTTCTACCACTAATTCAAGATGCTGAGCAGGCTGAGTTCCAAATCGTGTTCCCACTCACCATGGTACTTTACATCGCTCTGGGTGGGTTGATGCTCACTGGTAACATAGACGAGCCTGGTTCTGAATAAGCCAACTAGTGTGGCAAAGCTATCCATATCGCCACTGCGAAGAGCGATAGCCCCATGACGCGATTCAATACTCTTGCAGACTCCCGAGTACTGAAGGTCCTCCTGAGAACCGTCCCGAAGGCCGCCCATGTCATCACTGCGGGGAGCCCGCAGGCGAGGTTCAGCAACACCAACAACACCTTTCCGGAGAATCCGGTGCCGAACAGGGTTCCAAATGACGTCATCAGGACTAGGAAATGAATCCATGCCTTGCCATTAACTACTTGGATTGTCGCGCCAGTCATGAAGCCCAATCTTTCAGAGGCTTCATCGTTCTGCTCAATAGTATCCGAAGTGGCTATCTTGTAAGAAAGGTAGGCGATATACGCGGCACCTACGTATGTTAGTAAATCGAATACGGCCTGGTTTTCCTCGATGAGGTCGGTGGCGACTGCCACAAATATTCCCAATGTCGACCAGCCGAATGCCATGCCAGAAATCAGGACAAGCGTTCCACGAAAACCGTGTTGTGAGCCGTGAGCGGCACAAAGAACATTGTTCGGGCCTGGACTGAAGCACATTGGTATGATGAAAGCCAGACTGGCAATTAGCAGTTCAATATCCATCAAGGACACCTAGGCTCTAGACAGCAGTAGCTCTCTGGCAGACTCCAGTCCCTTCTCTATATCGGACCACAAATCTTCAACCCCCTCGATCCCGATACTCATCCTAACGAAACCCGGTACCACCCCTGCCTCATGTCTGACTTCTTCGGGTACAAACATGTGGCTCGAGTTGAAAGGGCATTCCACGAGGCTTTCTACCCCTCCGAGGCTGGTTGCCTCGAAGATAATATCTAGGGACTTCATGAACTTCAGAGCAGAATCGTCGCCTCCCTTTATGACGAATGCAAGCATACCGCTTCCCCTCGGCATCGTTCTGTTGGCTATCTCGAAGTCTGGGTGGCTTTCCAGAGACGTATGTATTACCTTCTCTACCATGTCATGACTCTCCAGTCTCTTTGCAATAAAAGCAGAGTTTGATGCATGTATCGGCATCCTTGCATGTAGGGTTCTCATCCCCCTTTCAAGGAGATAGCACATGTGTGGATCCGCGGCCCCGCCGAGGTAAATTTTAGTGTGGAAGATTTCAGATATCAATTGCTTCTTTCCAGCTACAAAGCCCGCAGTTAGATCTGCGTGGCCCCCGAGATATTTCGTTCCCGAGTGAATCACAATATCGAAGCCCATCTTGATCGGATTGCATGACCAGGGGGACGCGAACGTATTGTCCACTACGGAAACTAATCCATTCTTATTGGCGATCTCGGCAATTGCATTAAGGTCACAAACCTTCAATGTAGGGTTTGTCATTGTCTCTGCATAGAGTACCTTGGTGTTGTCCTGAATTGCTTGTTCATAACTTGATGGATCTCTAATGTCGGCCATTGTGACTTCGATTCCCATTCTTGGTAGTACCTCAGTTACAAGCGCGTATGTGCCACCATAGCAATCTGGTGTTGCGACGATATGATCCCCAGCGGAAAGTAGTGTCATCAGAGTGGTAGATATGGCGGCCATACCACTTGCGAATACTTCTGCGTCCTCTGCGCCTTCCAATGAAGCTAGCTTAGCGGAAACTACCTCTGAATTTACACTTGATATTCTGGAGTAGACTGGTCCGGTGTGATGCAGTCCATCGGCCCAGCCCTTGTACTTCTCATCTGTGAGCCTGTAGGTTGATGTTAAGAAAATCGGAGTAGTCGCCGAGCCCTCTACCTCGACCATTCCAGAATGTACCGCTTTGGTAGAGAACTCCTTGTCTTTGTCATCGGCATCCATGGCTATGCGAGAGTATATCTGGTCATCAACTCTGCGCTTTGTTATGGAGGTACAGCTTTACTATTCATTAATCATGGGAATCTATGTGATGTTGGTTCTATATTCAACAAAGATTCCCTACAGAATGATGGTCGAAAGAGGTGTGGAGGATATTCGTGCAGTGTACTACAACAGGAAGATTGTACATATGTTCGCCGGAGGGGTTGGGTCGCTTTGCGTACCGTTTCTCTTCACTGACTTCTGGTACCCCATGGTCTGTGGAATTATACTAACTATATTCACGTATATCGCCCATGTTTCTGGGAGGAGGATGTACTGGTTTCAGACGGAACAGAATCAGAATGATGTGAAATTCTCACTGATGTGGTGGGTATCGATCACCGTAATTTGGGCATTGGTTGGTGACCCTTGGTTAGCAATCATTCCTTCGCTATTCATGGCATTCGGAGATGGAATTACAGGTGTGGTTAGGAATCTCGTGGTGAGAAAGAGGTCGAAGAGCCCTATAGGAAATGTGTTCATGTTCATTGTTAGCGCCCCTTTGGGCTGGTACGTCGGTAGCCTCGGGGACCCCTCTCTCCCTGGGTGGGGATTGATAGCTGCCGCTGTAGCTACGTTTGTAGAGAGATACGAGTTCGGCCCCATAGATGACAATATACTCATCACCGTGTTCTCGACTGTTGTTCTGATGATCGGCGTTTATTGGGGGCCGCTGTTCTGAGAATTCCTCTGTCTCTGGGCCTCTATAGCCACAGTACTCAATGGAGCTTGGAGATTGAATGAGGGGACGAATCCTGTCATGGGAATCCGAATTACCTCATCCGAGTATTCGAGGATATCTTTGGAAATTCCTTTCTTCTCTCCCCCAACGATGAGTACTATGTTTCCTGTGAGATCTGCCTCCCAAGGGCTCTTGGTCCCAGTATCCTCGACTGAAATAATCCTGAAGCCGGCATCCTTGGCTTTTTTCACGGCTTGGAAGCCATCTCCCCAGTGAACGGGGATGAATCTATGGGCCTTCATTGATGCTCTTTTTGCCGCTTTCCTCTCTGTGTTAGATAGTTCAGCATCCACAATTACTGCATCTGCTCCAGAAACCTCTGCAGTCCTAATGCAGAAGCCGATATTGACAGGATAGGCGGCTCCTGCTAAAAGCCATATTAATCCGCCTGCTTCGATACTTTCGTCGAGATTTAGGGTTGGATCTCTACCAACTAGTGCCAAGATTTCGGGAATCCCCTCGGAGTTATCTCGTGACATTCTCCATATATCATTGTCAGAGCCCCTGATTACGCGTATTCCTCTATCACTGACCATTGTCAGAATCTTTGCCAGACGCTCGCTTTCCTCCCCTCTCTTGACTAATACGAGTCGGATATCCTCATCTTCCTCGAGAGATTTGAGAACCTCTGATATGCCACATCTTTGCATCATTAACGTTACCCCTGTGGTCTTCCTATCTCTCCAGCTATATTGAGGCAGATAGCTACTGTAGGACCTATCATCACGGCGAAAATAATCGTTCCTATCCCTATAGTCCCGCCCAGAGACCAACCTATGATCACCACTGATATTTCTATTGCCGCTCGAACATTTCCTATCGGATATCCAGAAACTCTTTGCATCCCTGTCATCCATCCATCTCTAGGTCCGGGACCTAGGTTCGCCGTCAGATAAATCCCACTACCAATCCCCACCAGGGCGATTCCCCCGATGACTTGTAGTAAGGATTCAAGCGCGCCTTCGGGTGTAGGCAGGATAGGTAACATATATTCAATAGCGGCCGCGATTAGTATAGCATTTAGAATCGTGCCTATCCCTGGTTTTTCCCTCAGTGGGATCCACAGAAATAGAACGGCAATACTGACAAAGAATGTCGCTTGACCGATGGTTCGACCCATCATCAATGCAATTCCCTCCGCTAAGACTGTCCAAGGAGTATTGCCTACGCCGGCGGCAACGATAACCGCATCTCCTGTTCCAAATATCCAGAGTCCGATACATAAGATTAGCAGAGTGGGGGGCTTTGGCCTCGGTTCCATTGGATCTGTGGAGCTCCACCAAGTGACTGGGACGTCCTTGGCCGGCTTGAGTATTGAACGAAACTCCATGTTATCGAGAGTCCCCTATCGTCCTTGAATCAAATTGAGGTACTGACGGGTAGAATTAGCCTCCCACCATATTATCTGAGGTGATTCGTAAGGATGAGTGTCGTTGATTCTGGTCATCAATTTCTCGGTTTTATCTATGGATGTCTTGAATTGGATTCTCCACTCTGAGCCATATTCTATCTTGTCGTTCCACCTGTATGTTGAGTCTACTAAATTTCGTTGAGCGCAGGCCGCGATTTTTTCATTGATTATTGAGAATGCCCACTCTCCAACCTCTGCCTCGAGCCATTCACCCGGAAGGGTTGTTTGAACTACTGAAATCATCTCATCCATGACTATCGGAGGGGGTGAGTCGACAAGAAGCCATTGGCATAGTTTGAATGAGTAGTACGTGTTCGGTGGTGCGAGGTGTG
>Ga0315315_10001255_pt1 | contig 23148 bp, 44 predicted proteins | sample M140m3416metaG_FD_203699 | JGI IMG/M metagenome (GOLD analysis project Ga0315315, IMG submission 203699) | Ammonia-oxidizing marine archaeal communities from Monterey Bay, California, United States - M1 40m 3416 | ecosystem: Environmental > Aquatic > Marine > Intertidal zone | place: USA...
CAGAAAATGTTCCTTTTAGTTTTCAGAGTTTACGCGACGGTTTAGGTTATGGAAAATATAGTCAGACACATAGCCCTTTAACACGTTTAGCCCGTGCTGGGATGTATTTATCACCTTGGAAACCTACTCCTTTTGATATAGATGTAACTGTTCCTTACGAAGGTAGAATTCGTAACTCAGAGATTTATAACAGATGAGATACGCTCAATCTTAGAGTTTAATTTTTGCCATTTAGTCATGCGTTCCTGCTGGCGAAGAATCTCTTTGCAATGTTCACACTGACAGGTTATATCACGTTTTAGTTCTTTAGCAGTCATAGATAACGAGATCCTTTCTGTAATCATTAAGACCTCGTGACAGGCATTCCAACATAAATTCGCCTGTACTCATGTTGATAGGTACTACCTGTTCTTCTTTTAATTCTTCTAGTACGGAAAGAATTTCGTTCCTTTCGGAAGTTTTATTTGTCATAGGGAATAAATCTGGAGTTATAACAACATCCATCAGGTGATTAGAACCTTATGTATAAAAGTTATTCTACCTCTACCGTTCATTTTCAAACAATAAAAATTTCTTGACGTCCTTGCCATCGGCAGCCAAGAGATTTTCAATCATCTTTAGTTTTTTCTCCGCAGCTAACGCTCTATTACTCCAATAAACCAGATGCCTATTGGTGTTATCCAGTTCAGTTTCCAGTGCTGTTTGGAATAAAGCTGACGGACTTATGTCGAGAGAGGAGGATTTCCACCTTGTATGAAGATGCTCTGGTACGGAAACGCTTACAACAACTGCCATTCTTGTGGTTTTATTCTCTACTTAAAGATAGCACGACATTTCTAGAAGTCAGCCCGTGAGACCTCCCTCTTTGTAGTAGGTGTTATTGCAATAGGTTCAGCTACTTCACAATCAGATAGTGCTCTTAGTTCATTAGCAAATTCTTCAGCACTATCAATGTCTGGAAAATGTGGTGCATGACATCTATTTACTTCTTTAAAATAAACGAAAACAGCGTAGCCAGTTATGGGAAGGGACATTCAGGAGAGGACGAAGGGACCAGATTTGTAATAGAGGTTGGGATCATTCTGTACAAATGCATCAGCATCTGCATAGTCAGTTACTTTAACAACCTCGGAGCGCCCAGTGGCGTAATTCTGTGATAACACAGCCCAAGCTAGATGAGAAGAGTTTGAGGGTGTGTCCATGTTTGTCATGATCATATTTTTCTATCGCGTACTTAATTATGAGGGAGATAAACTTGTACAGTACAAGTCCTTGACCAATAAAAAACCATTGCTATGACTGAGGGCGAAAACTCAAGCTAGCAATGGCAAGGGATTTAATACTCTAATAGATCTTTAAAAATTGTTAAAGAAATTAACCATTGTTATTTTTGATAATTCCCAGTTGATAGAGATTTGAAATAGAGATGCCTTCATCTTTCTTCTGATTATTAGAGTTAGAAAAAGCATTAAAGATTTGAGATCTAAATCTATTCTGTATTAGATCGTCTGGTAAAAATTGATTGGTCATGGTGTGCGATGTCTAGGACACATCAATACTACCAGATTCATGCGCCGGTGAAAACTCAGGTACTTTTGGTGCTGGAAGAAATTGTGTTCGGATGTTAGTCAAGAGTTCAACAGCTTGATCTAAACTCAATTCTTGCTCGCCATGGATATTATTAATAAATAAAGGATCTTCCATTAACTCATCAATGTCCCGCAACATTGAGTCAACAGTTTCCACTATCTTTACGTAGTGACTTTCTTTAGTAGGTTCCAAAGTGGCGAGCATGTACTTATGAATGTTCATAGCACTTTACAGTCTCTAGACTTTATTATTCTGAGTGCTTTGATTTATATTCTTCTGATCGTCTGATATTTGCGAGTACTTGTTCTCTAGTTTCTCCTCTAATATTCATATCATCTAACCAATATTTAAAGCCTTCGCCATCTGGTTCTCTTCCTAGTTCTGCTTGATACACTCTGTTTAAGAACTCCTCATCGGATTCTAACTGCCACAGTGTTTCCTTGTCCTCAGTGGTAACCATTGGTTTAAATTTATAGACGCTTGTATATTAACTACTCTTAACTTTTGTCTAAGTTAATTCTAATTAAGAGTGACGGAGAATATTAGCTATAATTTGTCCTTGAGTTTGTCCTTTCCCTAGATCCTTCTCCCAATATTCACGTCCTCCTGCGTCAACTGTTCCAAGACCAGCAGCTGTGTAAGCGTCTTGAAGCCAATCACTTCCACCTGTAGCAGTAGTGTCTGTAGAAGCAGGTTGATTAACAATAGAAGAATTATTAATAGGATTATTTGCTGCTGCATGGAGGATATTTGTTTCTACTTCCTCTACTGACTTGTTGGCCAATTCGTCTGTCCAGTAATCACGTCCACCTTGATCTACTTTTCCGTCGTTGATTCCATGTTCTTCATAGAAATCAGTTAACCACTGATCAACAGTATTTGTTTGTTGATTAGCAATTGCTGCAGATGTTGTTGCATCAGTAACGGCTTGAGTTTGACTTATTGTATCTGCCGCAGTATTGTCATCTGTAGCAGTTAGGTTTGCATACGCATTTAAGTAGTCATCTGCATCTGAACTTGTAGTAGTGGAATGTGTAACTTGGTCAGCTCTTTCAGTTTGTGCAGCTTCATACGCAGTTTGATCGGTAATGTAGTTAGTTGAAGCATCGCCACCACCATAAGTAACTTCTGGTGCTTCGTTAATACCAGGTGTATAACCATATTTATCTACAAATTCGTCACTTCGTATAAAGTTATCTATGACCTGATCTTTAGATTGACCAAGGTTATCTATGTCGTTTTTCCAATGAGCCTTCCCTGCATCATCTCCCTCTCTGTCAAAGAAGCCTGTATATAGTCCACTAATAAAGTCATCAGTCGCATCTGTAATAGGAGTTCCACCACCAATAGGTGTTCCACCGCCGATAGGAGTACCACCACCAATAGGTGTTCCACCGCCGATAGGAGTACCTCCACCAATAGGAGTTCCACCTCCGATAGGAGTTCCACCACCAATAGGTGTTCCACCGCCGATAGGTGTTCCACCTCCGATAGGAGTTCCACCACCAATAGGAGTAGTAATTGTAGGAGTTGTTGTAACTGTAGGAGTTGTAGTAACTGTAGGAGTAATCGTTGTTGGATTAGTTACAGTCGTTGTTGGAGTTGTTGTATTTGTTGTTGTATTTGTTGCTGATGCTGATGTTGTTGGTGTTGTTGCCTGTTCAACAGTTGTTGTTGGTGTATTAGTTAAAGGACTTTCATTAATATCTCTTCCAGCAAGCTGTGTTGTTGGACCAGTAGCAGTATTTGTTGGGTTAAATGTAGGGTTAGAAGTATTAGTGTTTTGTGGGTTAAAAGTTGGATTGAAAGTAGGGTTGAATGTAATTGTAGGATTAAATACATTACTTGGTGTAGCAACGTTTGTAGGTGTTGAGACGTTTGTTGGCTGGTTGTTATTTGTATTACTTAAACCTTGACCTGCATACATAGCTAGGAAATTATTCCCACCTTTATTACTTGCAAAATCATTAGTCCATCCGTGATGTGGACTATCTCTATGTTGTCCGACAAAGATTCTAGGGTCTAGAGCACCTCCTCTATCTCTTTCTAGGTCTACTGAATCTCTTTCTCTATAACCAACTCCGATATTTCTAGGCATGTTATACCCTGGGAAGCCTTGTCCGGGTAATTTAATTGACGACATCTGTCCATTTACATTATTAGATGTATCTATTTTATTACTACTATCCCCCATACTATGCCCTGGACCAGTATATTGATCTTTAGGAATGGGTTTATCAAAATTTTCAACCTTTCCATAACCATGGTTATAGCCCGTGACGTTACCTTTTCCATCATAGAGAGGACTTTTTTGCTTATCATAAAAATCTAGAAATCCACCGATATCGTTTGCCATTTTGTCGAGACTACTTTATTTTTATTAGTCTACCTGCCCTTTTTATACTTATTTTTTAAATTTTGTTTTTAATTGTACGTAAATTTCTTTTGTTTTATCTACTGCTTTAACGACGTATGGTTTTACAAAGTCGATTAATTTTTTTACATCTACCATGAAAGCCTTAAATTCTCTTGCCACTATCTTCCACCTAGCTTTTATATCTTGAGCATATTCTTCTCTAGAGATTAATTCAGGAGTCTCTTCTTTTTGTTCTGGTGTTGCTGTCATTAGTCTCTAGTAATAATATCCATAACCATACTAGAGGTATTACTAACATTAACAATTCAAAAATAGGAGTAGCTAACGGTTTCATAGGCTTTAAAATATATGTATATCTTATAAGCATTTTTACTCATACACATTGATTATGTTGAGCGACGTACAATTAGCCCTTTTGTATCCCTTTGTTTTCTTTTTTACTGCCTTATCTCTTTATATCTTACTCAATCCACAAGACGATGAAGATGATGATCCCCCAGATAAAGGGACCTTAATACCTTCTTACTATCCAGCTAGTTAGAGATATGCTTTTGAAATTTGAGCTAATAAACCTAAGAGAGTTAATCCTGCTGAGATCACAGCTGCGGCTCCGAATACCCACTTTTCCAAGCCACGTATTCTTTCCAATAGTTCAGCTTGTTTCTCTTCTAATCTCTCAATTTTTAGTGACTGGACAACAATTCTAGTTTCTTGTGCAGCATCTATAGTAAAACCTTCACTAGACATGGCGTAATTATTTATTAGTTGTCGATACTTTATCCTTAGTTAATCTTCCATAATAATTGAATCTATAGCGTGAGGGTGTTCACTTAGATAAGGACTATCTTCTCTTGCATGCTTTTGAGCCTCCCAACAATCATTGGCACTCGTACAAATATCATGATGATTGTGTTGATCATCAAAGTAACCGACAACATAATGTGTCATGACTGTTTCCATAGTTTGTCTAACTGTAAAACTACGTAGTTTTGTTTGTTTGTAATCCCTTATTTAATATTTTTGCTATCTTAGATATGTCAATGGGTCGTCGCCAAGCGGTAAGGCATCGGGTTTTGGTCTCGACATTCCTAGGTTCGAATCCTAGCGACCCAGTTCTTTTATTTTGTCTCTCCAATATTCTCTATCAGCATCAGTTATCCATGGAGAATGAACCATAATATAAGCTTCTTGAAGCCAATCTTCTTTAGTCCAATCTTTTTTTGGTCTTTTAATGTGATCTTTGAGAGCCAAATTGTTTCATCAATTGATTGGTTAGCTAACTCTATTAGATGGGTCCCCCTATTAACGAAAGCATATAGATTCCTTTTCTTCATGTAAGGCATCCAGCTCTGCATAAACATCGCACAAGGTATCTTTTAAATTATCTGTTTTAGGTAATACTGCTAGATCAATCATTATTGATTCAAGTCCTCTTTTACAGTCGCTTATAATTCTGCATTTCACTGTTCCGTGTTCGTGAGTCATAATGTTAGGGTTTCAGGACTTCATCCTAACGTCTCCTCAGTTACTTAAGCTTCTCTTTATAAGTTCTCTTAATATATCTAATTGTACTGACGTGTACATCAAATAAATTTGCTAGCTCTTCCGATGTGTACCAGTCTCTATTCTCATATATTTTTTGTTTTTGTCGATTCGTGATTTTAGAAGAACCTCCACTTTTCTTATCATTCTCATCTCCTAATTTTTCATACGTAGTAAATTTATGTCCACAGAGACAAAGTCTTGTTCTCCTTGTTACTGTACCTTTCTCTTTTTTTCTGACATCTAAGACTTTTGTTATTCCTTTTCTCTGAAGGACGTGGCATTGTGGACATTTCATTCTTTTTCTCCTTCTATTGGTTGCAACATTCCTTGCATTTTCCATTCAATTCTTTCCTTACCATCTTCAATTAGTGGATAAAGCCAAGATTTTCTTTTTAGCTTGTCTTCTTTTAACTTAGGTTCTCCAACAATGGTGAAGTGTCTTCCATTCTTATATTTATAAATTGCATCTAAATTCTTCTTAGTAATTATTCTTGAAACACCAAGATTAGCTTTTTTTCTTTCTTTAACTCGTTGGTTTACTTTGTATCGAGGTTGGGAAGTCATGATAATAAAAAATTTGGTGAATAATTAGGGGGACTTACGAGTACATGCTTAATGTCGGTCCTATGGGAGGCTTACCTAACCTCTTGGAACCACCGACACTCCTCAGTGGGAACCTTATGGGGGGATCAATGAGAGGCTATATGACTTCACTGATTAGTCCGATCAGTGAATAGCATCATCAGGCAGCGTGTTAATTGGGATGTATCATGCAGAACCCAACTCCGCCCCGATGTTAATAATTTTGATGGATGTTCTTTAGGAGAATGTATAACAGAATTACTATACAGATCCAAACGATGAAAGAAGTCATAGTTAAAACGGAATTTCGTCTTGATCTTTACAATGTTGATCCCACGGATGAACATATTTTTCAAAACGATCTAGATCACTAATCTTGGACTTAGGAATTTTGCCGCTAGCAGGTTTTAATTTTTCTTTGACATAATCCTGGAAAGCATATTCCATTTCCTCTCCCCACATTTTCATGGGGTCAGATTCACGCTCGTGCTGTATCAACAATTTAATAACTTGAGCTAGTGCTTTGTCTGCACCAACTGCTGCTGAGAAATTATTGGCTTCTCTAGCTGATAAGCGATCTTGTTTAAGACTATCTATTAAAGAACAAATCATGAAGGTTTTATCATCAGGATCAACTGATTGTTTTACTAATTTTTTACCTTCTCTTACATAGCCTCTGCTTTGTTGTGGCGAGACACTATATATAACTGTTAAACGTTGAACAACATCATGACTTGGATAACCCTCGGCTAATAAGTTAGCTGCTCTTTCATAACGTTTTTCTAGTTCATCTTTAGTGGAGCGTTTATCTGACATTTTTGGGTATTGGAGGTGTGTATGTAAAGTGAGTACATTCAAAATATTTACAGAAATGGTCTGCTTCTCTTACATCTACTGTTCTCCAGCCTAGTTGTTGACCATAGACCATAATTTTTCCCTTGTCATCTGCTGCTGATTCTGGTGGTAGATGTTTTATGTCCATAGAAAAGACATCTTCAGGAATTTCCATTAACCACCTCCTTGAATGTATTGATGTGCATTTTCCAATTGTGCATCGATATACTTATTTATATCGACAAAAGCAGAATTAACATTTAAACGTTCAGCCATCGCAGCATCAAAAGATTCTTGGCTAGTGTAATCGGTTTTACTTAACACAGTTGTACTAAGTAGCTTCTTTGTCTCATTTAGTTCTTTTCTAGCTTTCCAAAGATCATGAGCATATTTAACAACACGCTCACTATTTTTTTTGAATGTTGGCATAGGAGCTGGTCTCCTAATGGTTGTGGTGTTAGTAGGAATGTGCATTGGATAACGTTCAGTTAAAAGATCTACTTCTCCTGGCGTGAAGTTAAAGACATGTATTAGATGGTCAGTAACATCTTCTAGTGTCCATTTGATTAGGTCACTAAAAGTATTTTTCATGATGGAGTTAACTTGCTCACTAGTATGAGTACCAGTTAGTAGTTGTCGAAGGAGTCTTTCATCCTTCTTATCCGAGTCGGTTTGGATGTACATCATTTTGTAGAAATATCTTCTCCAGATGGAGGGTAACCTTTAAGTAAGCCAGCGTCAGGTAGTGTTACTTTTATCGCTGTTAAATTGAAATATTGTATTGATTTCATAGAACTACTCGTGGTGGCATTAAATTTCGAGCCTCTTTCTGAGAGTAATTCCATAGGTGGCAAGTGAACATACAGAAGAGTTTAAAGTCCTTCTCGTTAGTTAGTTCCTCTATGTATTTGTCCATTAATTCTGTCCCTTCTTGGGTCAGATTTATCAAGTCAGCTTCTACATCAATACTGGTGATGTGAGGTAAGAGAGAATAAGTTCTCTGTGCTAGTCCGTAATGATCCATTGTTTTAATTAATAGGTTGCAGTTGGATTGACCATCCTTTTAAGGCTGATAGAGGGAGACCGACAGTTCCCTCCATTAGTTCTCCTTCTCCGTCATATTCTTGAACGTGGAGTATTGGTTCAAGGAGATTAGCTGATGAAATGTTGAGTGCTAGTCCAATACATTTGTATTCAGAACCATTTTCGTTAGTTACGATGGCTCCTCTTAAAGCATCAACTGGGAGTGTGGAGTTGGAAGAAAGTTTCATTCTGCGTCCTCCTCTTTGGTTTCACTCTCGAAAGCCTCTTGTATTTCCTGCTGACGTTCTTTTTCTTCTTCAGCCTTTTCTTCTTTCTTTAACTCGTCATAAATAGCTTCAACTTTGTCACTTTCCATTCTCCATATCTTACGTAATCTTTCTTCTTCTTTTTTTAATTTTGGAAGTTGATCTTCTAGTTCAATAATCTTTCTAAAAGAATCTCTTTTAGCCTGACGTAATACCTCTAGTGACTCTTCTAAATTTTCATATATTGATTCTGATGCATCCCACATGCCAAAATATTTATGTGCGAATTTTTTTTCTTTCTTGCTAAGTTCTCCTCCACATTCAAAATCTAATCGTAACTCATTCAAGATTCCTAATGCGGCATCATGCGTATTTGAATATTGAGTTTTATGTTCAATCTGGCTTTCAACTTCTCTCAATTTGTCTTTAACAACATCATGTTCTTTGTCAGCTTTTTCTAAAGCAGGATACTGTCCTTGTACTTCATTTCTGTAGTCCCAAAAGTGATCAGGTAATTTTTTAGTCATGGTAATAAAAGTGTGTGTAAGTAGGATCAATATTCCTCAGGGAACATGATCGTTGTGTGGCAGAGGTCAGGGTTTTCAGGGTCATTGCCATAACCACTGGTGATAATCCAAATGGTCTTACCATCGAATGCATTGTCATATGAAGAAAGAAGTCTCCCTCCCGATTCATTTTTAAATGCATAGTCGTTTAGGTCACGATCCTCTTTGCATTGGTCACCCCAGTCTGCACTGATGTGGCGGCTGATTAGGCGTTCCAAGATTTCTCCTGAAACGTGCCTGATACCTACAGTGCCGACAATCTTCCCAAATTTTTTAATATGGGACTCTGCATCTTTGAGATAAGAGGGTTTTGGTATGTCGGCATTGAACTCTTTGTATGGGATCATTTTTTTGGCTCCCAATACTTGAGAACTTTCTTTACGTCAATCAGTGTTGCTGTTCTTTCTGCTTTAGCTAGATCTTTTAAAGCATCTAATTTCTTTTTGTCCTGTTTTAAAGTTGCTTCTTTTACTTTTATCTCATTAGGAAAGTCGTAGACTTCAGTATGAGAATTGTAGAAAGCAGCAGTTTCTTCTTGATTAAAGAATTTAGTACCAGCTCCCTCTTCCTCTTCGAGTGATAGTACATGTTCAGAGAAGTAATTTCTAAGAATTGCTTTTTGATCTAGTAATACCTTTAGATCATCTTCTAATTGACGATATTCTCTAAATTTGGATTCCAGTAAATCTACTGGGTTAATTTTTACCGGTGTTGGAAGAACTTTTTTAGGTCTTGCACCTGTAACAGTTCTTGCATCAGCTCTTTGGAAGAGATTTTTGTTTTCTCTTTTTTTAATTGATCTTGGCATGATTTTAAAAGGTGTGTGTGTTTAAGAGCCAGTTAAGACATGAGTATGGTTAGTTCCTTCAGTCTGATAATTCAGACCGACTGATGATCCTGCGGTAGAACCATCTTGGAACCCTGCACCATTCATGGTATATCTGACTCCTCGGTTCCGTAATGTGTAATTAACATTTAGAAACTTTATTACTGCACTGAGATCTCTAGCATTTTTGTTCATTAGGATTATCCCTTCAGTATGACTTTCTGGGATGCCTTCTTTCTCCTGTTGTTTCTTTTTTTGCTTTAGTCGAGTTCTAACTTCGGCAGCAAAGCCTTTTTTCCAATACTCCCTATAACGTGGAGGCGATCCTGGATTTTCCTCCTTAGCTTTCCAACTGAGATTATCCATGACTTCTAAGAGATAGTCACTATATAGTTCTATCTGTATTTGTTTTCCCTTTGTCGCTACTATTTTTAGTTGTTTCCTACAACTGATAGATCCAAAAGTTCTATCTTCATAGGTGATCATTACTTTTCCATTGAAATAGGCTGCTACTGCGTTGATAAGTATGTTGTAAGAAGTGTCTACTTTCCTGAATTTTTTACCATAGAAGAAAGCAATCACTTCATCTCTTTCTGGGTCATAGTCAGGAGTAATTTCTGTTGGTGTTACTCCATATTCTCTACATAGTTCTTCAAATTTGTGAAGTGCGTTAGTAGCCTCGTGTTCATTGCTGCTCTTGGTGAGCCTCAACATCTTTGCGAGTTTGGATTTGATTGATTCAGTGTTAATCATGGTATCGATAGGCTGTGGGTGTTGTGGTGAGAAACTCAGGGTGATTAATCCTTATTTCCATTTACGTAGCAAGGTTTGATCCATTTCAAAACTTTTTGTTTACGGCCTGGCCCCTGACATACGTAGCGTTGATGACCTCTTCTCCAGTGTGATCTAGGCGAGACTCCTTTTGAAGGTACATGATCATCGGGGTATTCATATCTAGTCTTTGTACTGTTGTAATCCTCTCCTATCCATGTTGTAGGTTGAGGAGGTATCTCTTGTCCTACTTGACTAAAGCCTGTAGCTTTTGGAATCATTGGAGATTTCACTGATACATATTCAGTGTGATGACTCATAGTTAATATTGTGTTTGCAACTATATTTATTAGCCCAGCATACGTATCTGATATTTGACAGTTTTGATCTAAGTTTTGATTCCTATTCTTATCTTTCTTAAATGTTTCACGAGTTTGTATATCATCCTTACTCTCAAATACTTTGAAGTTCTTTGTTCCATCTTTCCAATTGAAGTCAGCAAATACTGCACCACATTTATCATCTAAAGCAAGCATTTTAAATCCAGACTCGAACATGTAACCGTCTCTTTCATCATCTATATAATTAATAGGATCTAATCTTTCATTTAAAAGTTTTCTCACAGTATCTATAACACTTTCAGCCCTGTGCAGACTCCTACCGCTATAAGCACTTCTTTGTTCTTCTGAATATAATTCTAAAAAGTCGTTGTAATACTTCCTCAATCTTTTTCTATAACAATTATTTGTGACTACCAGTATTGCTCTTGTGTTTCTAGTAACTGAGTGACCATTCTTGTGGTCATAATCTACGATTGATATTTGATTCTTTGGAAGCATTATTACAAAACTAGGTAGAATTTCATTTTGTATAGCATCAAAATTTGGTATATCAGTCCTATAAAAATCATCTAAAATTTCTTTAGTTAGATAGATAGGTTCTGCTCTATTTATCATCATTTCATCTCCAAGTAAATGCGATTCTTCTAAACAATTTTCTCTTTTCTTTGAGAATATTCTTTCAGATACTGTCTCTACTGATTCTTGTGTAAATCCATCTTGTCTTAGTCTTGTCATCCAATGGAAGACCCAAGGCCATGCAGCATATCCATAAGGACTTTGCCATCCTTTTAGGTAACTAAGCATGTGCTTTTCTTCTTTCCTTATTGTTTCTTCTTGTTGTTTTTGTATTTCACTTCCGTTAAAGAATTTAATTAACTCTGGACTAACTCTGCCACCTTGACCATCGAGGAATCTAAAGTCTCCTACTCTTTTATTAGTATTGTTCTCAACGTAGTCGTGCTTTATTGAGACCATTGGACTTATCTGTTGTTGACTATTTAATGCTCTTCTAGTTTGTCGATTGTTTGAGGATGCTTCTTCTTTTCTGCCAACATAACGTTTGAAATCTTCGACATCAATTTGACCATGATAAGGATCTTTACTTGATTTCCTGCTGTTGTAATTTGATTGTTTCATGATTTTGTGTGCGTGTGTGAAGTGTTTATTGGAAAGACTTCCTAATCCAGGACTGGAGTCTTGGTTCGCTGAAGGGGTGTGGTGACTCCTTAGCTTTTTTGAATCGTTGGATTAGAGCTGCTACTGATACAGAACCTTCAGGAGGTAACTTGCACTCCCCTAGGGCTTGTATTACTACGTCCAGCTCCTCAGGTGTTAGTTCATTCAGACTCATTCCATTTCTCCAAAGTTTTTTTAAAATCAGGGTCCATTAGTTTTTCTAGTCTCTTCACTTCCTGTTGGAGTTTGACGTCAACTAACTCATCTCTGATTTGTTTAGCCATCCTCGCCGGAGTGATATGCATTTGTGAGACTGCATACTCCACTAAAGCTTTTTGAATGATGTTCCATTCATTAACTGGGAATTGAAGTTCTAATTGTTCCTCGGTAGGTACAAAGTCTTCAGGGAATTGAAATTTCATGGTTGTTCCATAGCGTGATAGGAGTCAAGGGTGTAAGGCATTTTTGCCCTTTGTTCTTCTTGTTTGTTGATTATCTTTTGTAAATAATCAATCTTGTCATCATCTAAGCCAGCCACATACTCTTCGATTATTGATTCAAAAAGTACATAGTCCCTTTGCATTGCTCTAGCTAGAAGGATCGAAAATTCCTCTAGATCATCTTCACTCATGGTGCTAGGAGAGATAGTGAATAATTAATGCTATCTGTATGCAAAATACAGCCTTTTTGTAGTGTGTCCAGCGATATTTAATAGAAGCTTCAGTCATTGATGTCTCCTTTTTAAAGTGATGTACAAATTGGTGTAAGCAGCAATAACTAGTAGCAGTAGAAAGAAGGTGTTAATTGTCATTATTCCTTCTCTTTAGTAGGAGTCATTTCAACGTAGTCAACGTCATAGATTCTTTTCTTCCAAGTAAATCTTGGGTCATCCATGTCGGGTTGCTGTAAGAACTCTTGAGCCTCTGCCTCAGTCTCTACGATCATGTGACCGAGGTTTACTTCTCTCCATGTGATTTGATAAGGCATTAGTCTCCCCTCCCTGCCCTAAGTGCTACATAAAGACAGAACATTAAACCAGAGATTATTGTTGCAGTGATAGGCCAGAAAGGTATCACCGATAAAGCGTAGACAACTTGAATAATAACGACTATATAGAAGAGCCACATAAGCCACATGCCTATTTTGTTGTGACGACTCCCCCTCTTGTAGTGAGTCTCTACTAGGGTTATAGTCTTACGTTTCTTGGGTTTCTTATTCCAAGGTTGATTTTCACTGAGATTTAACCAGTTAGTTAAGGTCATGCCACCACCTCCAATGGTGTTAGGTCATGTACTACGCTTTCGCATTCGTCTTCCCATTGCCATTGAAGGAACTCATAGCCCATCTCACATAACTTGTTATAGATTGCATCTGGTGGCCCCCAAGGGGTAACAAAAGTCATGTGAACTAAGTTGCCAGCCTTTTGGTAATCAACTTCAACGTCATGTATGTCCCACTTGCATCCCCAGTGTTTACACCTCCAGTCATACCAGCGATCATCCTGCCTACCACTACTAGGCCAGTTCCAGAATATTTGTTCATCTCCATTAGCAAGCTTCATAACTTCCTTTTGAGGTAGCTCACCTTTAATTGCTTTTGGGTTTCTTGCTGTATCTTTCATATCCTTTTCTGCTGGGATGTTAGGCCAGTCTGGTTCAGGTACTAAATGATTGAAGGGTGCTTCATTTCTGAAGATGTCTGCCATTTCCTCCAACTTGTGAGGATTGTCGTGAGTGAAGGTTACTTCGTTTGTTATCCAGTTAGGCATTAGTTTGCTCCTTGATTGAGTGAATGATTGATGTGTCGTAATCGGTGTAATCATCATAATGATCTACTAAATCATCATTAATTTGTTTAATAGCGTCCTTTTCTGAGTCTGCTTCTACTGTGTAGTCAAGGAAGCGATTAACTTGATACGTTATTTCATAGGTAGGCATGATTAAACTCCGATAGGTTTGCGTGGTGGTGAGAATTAAGTGTTGAGTACATACATTAATAGTTAATAGAGACGATTTCCCAGATACGACTAAACTCTTTTAGCCATTGTCTCTGGGCTTCGTTTAACTCTGCTGTAGCTAGTAGGTCATCGGCTGATAGATACTCCAGCCCCTGTCTCTCACAGTAGTCTTTGTGGAGACCCTTGAGATATTCAATTGTTGTTTCGGTAGGGTTAGTCACAGACATAAGTTGATTAATTACATGGAGGGTGTCGAGGTTAGTCATCAGCAATAGTGATTACAGGGGCAAGAGTTTCCTTAAGTTCTCTGTCTTTATTATTTAGGGATATTGCACCTCCATCATTCATTTCATCATCTTTACTAGGAATTAGCCACGTACCATTTTCAAGTTGCATCACTAGAGGGCAGCTATACCAGCCAAACTGCTTAGCCTCCACCTCGGTCATGTAGCGTATTCTGACTATGCGTTGACCTAATATCTCAGGGGCTAGTCTGTGTTTCCATTGCTGTCTGAGTGAGCCTTGGAACTCCTTCTGTCTCTTAAGGAAGTCAGCTACTTCTGAGTTAGACAATGGCTCAGTTGATGCTTCGTTAGCATCTTTCTTTGTAGCCTTCTTGGTTGATTTCTTAGTAGGCATGATTAATAGAGAATGGTGTGTAGTTGTTTGATGCGAGCCAAGGGTACAGCCGCAGCCTGAGGAACTATGGAGTTACCTAAGCACTTAAGTCTGTCCACCCTGAAGGGAAACCCATCATCTGTTCGACAAATCGTGGGTTGAGATAAGTACCCTCTCCAGTCAGGTTCGAGTGTGTATGGTTGAGGACTCCAGCAAGGCGTCTCTTCTTTGCTGCCGTCTCGTAGTTGGTGTTCGGCCCTGAGTCTTTGTAATCCCTCGCTGTCGGTGTTGGTAGGTTTAATGCTATCTTTTCCTCCAATCGACACTTGTCCTTGCCCCTCTCCTTGATTGTTTCCAACTTCTCTGTCATTGCTTTGGATGCTCTTGGAGTTGGTAGAAGTGCTGCTAGTAACGGTGTCCCTCCCTGTTTGAATTTCACTCTTTGTTCGATCTTGTTGCTGGCTAGAGGGGTAGGCAATAAACCAGAGTCGATCTCTTTTGTGACAGGCTCCCACATCTTTTGCCGAAACAATCGACCACTCAACATCAAACCCTGCTTTGGCAATTTCTTGGAGAATTTGCTGGAAAGTTTCCCCGTCTTTGTGAGAGATGAGATTTCTAACGTTTTCAAAGAGGATGAACTTAGGTTGTATCTGCCTAGCCAGTCTGAGGACTTCAAAGAATAGCCCACTTCGTGTACCCTCTCCAATACCTTCTTGTCTACCTGCAATGCTGATGTCTTGGCAGGGAAAACCTGCTGTGATGACTTGGAATTGGCCTTCTGTGGCGTTGAACTCGGTGATGTCATGGTGAATCGGTACGTTAGGAAAGTTTTTGTGTAGGACTCTTTGGCAGTAGGGGTCAATCTCTACGAATTGAGTAGTCTCGAAGCCTCCTACAAGGCGTTCAGCGGCGTAAGAAAAGCCACCTATACCACTGAATAGGTCTAGAACTTTAAGTGTCATTAGTCCTCCCCTCCCTGTTCATATTCCCCTCTATTAATTCTTCCTTCAGTATTAGTTGTGGCGATCATATCCGCATGCTCTAGGTCGTAGTGAATGCTGCTAGGTTCTTTGTATTCATCACCAACTGCGTCATATTCCTCTTGGTAGATCTTGGCGTAGATTTCCTCGGCGTTAAGTGTAGACATGGCGTTTAGCGATAGATTTACAAGGTGGTGGAAGTGGGTTAGTTAAAGGATCACGTTGTCGTATGGGTCTGGGATTGGATCAGATTTACCTTCATATTGACTAATTCTTTTAAAACCAATTTCGTTCATTAGTCTTTCAACTTCTGCTTCATCAGTTGGTGTAGTTTCTCTTACCCATTCAACAGGTGAACCAACGGCACACTCACCTCCCTCCCCATCAGGCTCCCCCTCGAAGTAAAAGTCTCTTACGTCTTCTGCGTGTTGCCTTAGATCCTCTACCGAGTCTTCATAGCCTGAAGGGATGAGGTTGTCTTGACAGAAACCCATCTTGCGGTCTGCCTCTTGCATAGTTTCAATAGCAGTCACTATGTCCTCGGCTAGTTTCCAGATGTCGGTGTACTTCTTGTTCATTGATAGATGACTGAAAAATAGTGTGGGTGTGGTGTAGACCTCCCCCTGTTATGTGGTCTACGTTTCGGATTTATGCGGCACTAAGGCAAGTGAGGGTTAATTTGTGTGCGTGAGGGTTAGCCACTCCCCCTGTTCCTTGTGTGTTGTGTGTTGCCGATTAACTTCTTTGAGTCTTGGCTGTATCGGCATGTGATTAATATAACTAAGATTTGGAGATGTTTTGTCGTTTTGTTGTAATCGTTTACAAGGGTGTATAAAATGTTACCCCCTCCCCTCTAGGAAAGCAAAACTAATATCCCATAGGCCAGATTCAGAGATTCTTGACCCCTGCCCCCTCTGGGTTAGCTTGTGAAATTTATATTGGTACTCCCTCCCCTTCACTAACTGGAGTAGACGTTCTAATTCTTGTAAGTCTTGAGCATAGAAAGCCTTTAAGACTGCTTCACATAGCCGCACGTCAGATAGGCCACCGCTTAACTTGCTTATTCTGGTTTCTGTAATGTGTGCCATAGGTAATAGGTCATTAAGTACAATTTAAAATGATGATTTAATAGGCTTTAGTCCCATAGTTCAACCTCGCCGCTTTCTACTGCCTTATAGAAGGCTTCACTAGTAGGATTGAACATCAACTCATATCTATTGAACATTGCCCACGATATAAACTCTGTTCTGTGCTTCTCAGGGATTGCTTGAGCTTTGGCATATCCTGTCGCTTCTTCTGTGTCTCTCTCTGTTTGAGCTTCTTTTAGAGCCTGTTGGCTTTGTTGGCGTTCATAGGTGTCTAAGTCTCGCCTAACTGGGCAGAATTCCATGATAAAAAAATAGTAAGTTTGCAAGTGGAGTAAGTGACCATTAGAGACCACTTTTAAACCTACCTAGCAAGTAACTAAATAGGCTTAAAGGTAGTTACTAAGGTCTAAGCCTCTAAGGGTGGATAATCTTGCTTAATCTCATTATCAGTAAGGCCGCTTAACTCACTCATTATTTCAAAAAATAGGTTATATAATTGTTCGGTATTGTCTCCAATAGCCTCTATTTCATCCTCTATATTGTGATGGTCTCCTATATGAGTAATACCCTGTTCAATGAAGGCATTGTCTCTTAATAGGTCTATTTGTTCAATCATTAGACTCTTATAAACAGTTGTTCTATTTTCACAAAGTGGGACTTTAAAAAACATGATTTTAAATGGTAGAGAATAAAGGTTAGAAAATAGATTTAATCTTCATTGAATACAACGACTTCACAACGATTAGCAAAAGAGCATTTCTTGCAATCAATGCAGCGTCCTTTCTCGCCTTCTGAGTTTTCATATTGCGCAGGACATGCAAAGAATCCCTCTGTCTTGCCTTCTTTGGCTTGTTCAAATAGTTTTGAATCTACTAATGCAACATCAAAGCCTTGAGCCTTGAGCCGCTTTGCCTCGCCTTTATTCTCTACACTGATATTAATTACAAAGCCTTTCTCTGATACTTCCTTAACTGCGTTTAGATTGTACTCTCTATGCTTAGGGTCACAATGCAAGTGTGTGTAAGTGTAAGCGGTTGTTTTGGTGCTTTGCGCTGCTTCTTTAATGGCTTTCAACTTGTTTAAATCAATCTTTCTTTCATCGGTTGAATAACACCAATCCTCACTTGGTAGATCACCTGACACCGACAAACGTAAAAAACTCTTATTCCTTAGACTCTCAATATTTTCAATGAATGAATTAAAATCAGTTCCACGCTTTGCATTTGTCACGGCGTTTGCATGTTGACGAGTATGAAAACCTTTCTTTGCATAACAGGCGTTATACATAGGACAATGCTTGCTGCATGTTTGCCAACTGCTAACAGTTGCAGATACTTTCTTGATACTGTCGCCGCCTGTAAGCTTCTTATTCTGTGTTCCTTCTTTGATATGGAAGTTAGGAAGTGTTTGAGGTAGTGGGATAGTGTAGGGCATTTTGTAAGTGCCTTTATTAGAAGGCTGAGTGAATACCTATTTAATATAGACGATCCTTATTAACTACATCAACCTAATACATAACATTGAAACAATTAAAAGGTACATACATTTAGACCATTTTCTAAAAGTTTTCCACAGGCTTCGCCACTTTCGTCCTATTCCCTTGCAAAGACTGACTTTCTGGCGATTTGTCGCCGATATTCTCTAAATAATTACCATAGAACGAGGCAAAAAGAGGGAAAATCCAGGCAAATGACACAATTTGACGCATTTCGTTACAAATATGGCGTAAATTAGTTATATTTCGTTGCTTACCTGTCTAACAGGCAGTTACGCAAGGTCTAGGCCGGCCGAGAACCCAGTCATACCAGGTACTTTAGTGTGTGCATCTCCTGACAATGAAATTGGACACAAAGTTGGACAAGATGTTTCAAATTATTAAGTTACAGCTTGACATTTATCCCTCGATCTGAGCCGTTTCGTGTCAAGTTTCTGTTGCAAAACTTAACCGCCCGTCATATTTGCGCCCGATTGTTACTATATGTTTCTTTTTTTTGTTTTTCCGTAGTATTGGTAGGGGGTCGCCCCAGACACCTACGATTTTTTTCGCCCCAAATTGGTTATTTCAATGGGTTTTTAGGGGAAACGTCGTAATAAGAGTAGTCAACTTAAAATTAGGTCTATATAGATAGATTTTTAATAAAGTGTCCGTATCTCCAGCTGATTTTGCGTTATATTCCCGTGTAACTGGTCGTCCGATGCCCAGAACGCCTCAAGAACAGATGGCGATGACCCCAGAAGTGTTTAAATTCACCCGTGAGTTTGGACGTGGGGCTCCAGTAGAGCAAGAACCCGGTATTCTTCGTCAAGTAGCAGGTGATTTAGGTAAATTAGCTCTCTTAGGTGCTGCAGGAGGGGCAGTTTATGGACTTGGACAAACATTAAACACAGGAAAGAATATTCCTCCCGTTTCTGAGGTTGTAACGAGCGATGTGGGGGAATCTCCTCAGGAAGCAGAACCTTATGTTCGACATCCGACTCCACTTCGAGAGAAGATGTCAGATATATCAAATCAACGTGGTATCTACGACGCAGTTGCTGCACATGACTTTGGAAGCCCACAAGATGGTGGTTTTGTAGAGCCTTATGTACGTACAACACAACTACCCGAAGGTAATTACGGAACGCCACTTGCAAATCCTTCTGATGATCCTAATTTTTATAGTGAGATAGTTAGTCATGACTTTGGAAGTACACAATCCGATGGTTTTGTAGAGCCTTATGTACGTACAACACAACTACCCGAAGGTAATTATGGGAATCAAATAGGTACTGTAGGTTCATTACAAGGTGGTCAGGATGAAATATTAGGTAAATTACAAAGACAACAAGAAATGTCTGAAGCAGGAGATAAGGCTCTTGATGAAATAGAAAAAAGGATGGGGATGGGTACTATTCCTCCAGAGGTACGTGAATCTCTTAAAGAAGAAGCTTTTGGTGCAGTAGATAATAATGATTTTGTTAACGAATTTATTTCACAGTTAGTAACAGACGGAGAAATAAATGATTCTATGCCTACGAGTGAGTTATCTGAGGTTTATAGCAATTTATCGGATGCAGCGTCAGACCCTGATTTTAAAGAAGGTTATAATCGAATTGCAGAAAATTTGAACTCGATTCAAGAAACACCTGTAAAAAATCCTCGTTCTAATAGGTTTGAAAGCATTAGACAGCAAGAAGAAGATCGTGCAGACTTGGATTACACCATGTCAGGTGGTGCTGCACTAGATCAGGGCTTTGAAGACGCAATTGGGAGAGATGATGCTCATGAAGAGAGGTTTGGACTACCAGGATCGGAAAGGGCTGAAATTGTAGTTGTTGAAGATCCACAAACTGCTATTGATACATCACAAACAGATCCAAGAAGTTTTCTAGGTAATTTTGCAAGAGGTGCCATTGCCAAAGCTGATCAGGAAGTTAAAGATTTTGATCATGGTATACCTTGGGGAGAACGGACAGATCAGGCACTGAGTTCAGATTCTTCTCTAGGAGGCGCGGCTATTCTTGCTGGTACTCTTGCTGAAAAGGGAGCTAAAGACTTAGGAACTAGGTTTAGAAAAGATGCTACTACAGCAGGGAATATCGTCTCTGAAGCAGTAGCCAATGTTAAGAAAATCCCCGGAGCTATCCAGGAGGTAGATAGTGTCATAGCTCATGAACAGAACAAAGCATCTATTATTCCAGACAATAAGATGCAGGAAACTGTCTACTTAAATCCACCTGTTGAAGGGTCTGGTGGTGTTGAAATAGGTATTGAAAGTGACTTAAGTGATACCCCACAGTTCGATGATACTCATCAAGAAAACGAACAGGTTACTCTTGCAGGTTTTAATAGGCAGACAGGATTAAATACATCATCTACTACAAATTTAAATCCAGATAAAGTTAGGGAAGTTGCTCAAAATATTAGGTTAAATATCCCATATGCCGACAAGGTGAAGCTTGCAGTGGCTAATCTCTCTGGAGCTATTGCTGAGTCACCTATAGCTCAGGCTGGAGATCAAGCAGCGAAGAAGGTAGTTAGAGGTGTTTTAAAGACTGTTGTTGGTAAGGAGAAGTTTAATGAAATGGCCGCCCAAAATCTTCGTGAACAACAAGCGGATCGTATAGCAACTATTGGTGGAAATGAAGCTAGAATGGCAAATATAAGATCTAAGTACAGTATGGATTACAACCCTGCAGCACCTAAATTAGCAGGTGACTCTATTCCTGGTATAGGTACTATTCCTACAGGAGGAATTGATATTTTACGTGATGAGTCTGTACCAGCTTCTGCATATGATGTAAGGGTACCAAGAGAAGATGAAGAAACACCATTGTGGTGGGAGGTATAAAAATGGTTGTTGTTACCGATTTAAAGAAAGTAAAAAAAGGACCTAAGGATAAAACCGCAGGTAAGGATGTTTATGAAGGTACGACTGGTTTTAATAAAGAAAATGCTGTTAAAGGAGACATTACTAAACCTAATCCTTTTGTAGCAAAACAGAAGGATAGTCCCGACTATATGGACTTTTATAGGGATAGCACCACGTTTGGAGCTATGGCACCTTTTTCACAACAAAAGTTCGATGATTTAGCCGTTAATCCTTACGCAAATTTTGAATTTCCTGTTAATAACCAAGCAGTTGATTACTGGTCAGCGATGTATCACGATGGTGCAAAAAAGGGGTTGATATCTATCGAAGATGAAGTTGGTCCTTGGAGTGTTGCACACCTTGCATCACAACCTGCAAACTCTGGTGCGAGTACAATAAATCCTAACGAAGCTAATAAATTTCCTAGTCAAGGGATTGCAATTTAATGTCAAATAACTCTTTTCTCAAACAGCTAATTCCATTAATTACGGCAGAGGTAGTTGCTCAGCCTATCATGCGTTTCACTGGTGATGCAATGGGTTCCTTTTTTGGACAAAGATCACCTGGTCCTACTGGTCCAGATGTTGAGGAAGGACAAAGGGCTGGTTTAGGTGGAGCTGTTAGGGATGCTGTTTACAGGGGACTTACTGAAGAGAAAATTGGGTCAAAGAAGGAAGGATTTACAGGAGGGAGAAAAGCTGACAACCTCAATGTACGACCACATGGTACTGAAGCCGGTAGATATATAACAAACATTAAGAGACATTCAGAGAATCCAGTTATGGATTTTTTATATAGTTCTCCAGAAACTGTTGCTACTACTGCTGGTCTTGCTGCTCCAGCTGCGTTAGCGATAGGTGCTGGTTACGGTTTCGGAGAGTTATTTGGCGGTTCAAAACCACGTTCTGATTATGCTTTAGCAGTTCAGCAAAGTGCTCCATTTGGTGGTACTGGTAATCAAAATATTGATGCTGCCCAAGCCTCTGCGTATTATCAGCAACAAACTGCTCAGATGAAGTTTGAACATCAGATGGCGTTACAACGTGCTCGTCAAGATGCACAAACACCAACTAACCAACCAGGTTCTGTTCCTATTGGAATGGGTGCTACGGCTCCCGCACTCGGAGTAGCAGGAAGTATCCCAGGTATGGATGCTGATTTAGTTGCTATTGGTCGTTCGATATATGGATCTGGCTTACGTGCATAGAATTTATAATAAATAAAAAGAGTACTTAATATGTCTTGGTTAGGCGGTCCACTTCCCGGTAACGAAACTCAAATTGGTATTTCACCTGGTAATCCTGATTGGCAACCAGATTTTAGTGGACCTGTATGGGGAGGTGATATTGATTGGGCTAATATGTTTGGTCCTAAAGAGGATAAGTCAGCTTTCAATCCTTATGACACTGCTGATAAAGTTACAGACTTCCTGAGTCAGTTAAGTGATGAAGAAAAAAAGAATCAATTTTTAGATTCTGAGAAATTAAAATCTGGTGTAGGTTTTGGTAGTGAGCAAACAGACGAGATATTTAAACAAATATCTCCTAATGTAACTCTTACTTATGATGGAGTTCCTTCAGGTATTAATCCTTATGGAAGCTCTGCAACGTATGGAAGTTTAGCTAGTGGACTAGGAAGTGCAGCTTTTTCCTTGGCAGGGCAGAACCCTAGTATTGCTAAGACTCTTGGAAGCAGTGCGGCGAATGCTCTTAAGAGTAAAGCGTTATATATGATTAATCCAATATTAGGAGGTGTCGATCAATTCTATCCAGGTGGTGTACCAGGCGCTTTCAAAGATGTTTCTAAATTTGCCGGAGATGCTTTTGGTGGTATATCTAAAGGTATTAAAAGTGTTGTTGATTGGTTCTGTGATGAGCGATTAAAAGTAGATATTGCACCATTAGAAAGCACAGAAGTTAACGACGAGTTAGCACAAATGGCATTCTTTGTGAAGGGTATCCGTGAGTGCTCTTGAGAAGTTAAAACAACTGGAGCCAATCCAGTTTAGATATAAAGAGGAGATAGATCCGACTCAACCGTTAAGGGCTGGTTTTTCTGCTCAACAAGTACAAAAAGTAATACCTGAAGCAGTAAAAGAAGTTGATGGCGTATTGATGTTAGATGCAAATGTTTTAAGAAATTATCTACGCATGGCGAGAGAAGAGATATTGGCTGAATCTTCTAAGTAGTAGTCGATTTAAAATAATTACTATATAAGTATTTAGTTAGAGAAAATGTCGCTTGCAAGATTAG
>Ga0315315_10001260_pt1 | contig 23050 bp, 16 predicted proteins | sample M140m3416metaG_FD_203699 | JGI IMG/M metagenome (GOLD analysis project Ga0315315, IMG submission 203699) | Ammonia-oxidizing marine archaeal communities from Monterey Bay, California, United States - M1 40m 3416 | ecosystem: Environmental > Aquatic > Marine > Intertidal zone | place: USA...
AAAAAAAAATAATTCGTGTTGCAAGGGTCAAAGGTAAGCCAGTAGTAGTTTCAACTCAAATGCTTGAATCCATGACATCATCATTAACTCCTACCAGAGCAGAAGTCTCAGATGTTGCTAATGCTGTTTTCGAAGGTGCTGATGCTATAATGTTGTCTGCAGAGTCAGCTTCAGGAGATTACCCTATTGAAACAGTTCAAATGATGAATAAAATTGCAATAAATATTGAAAAAGATAGTAATTATAGTGATATTTTATCAAGTCAGCTAGAAGAGACTCCAGATACAACGCCGGATGCAATTGCAACTGCAGCTAAAACTTTAGCAGATGAATTATCATCACCTATAATTGTTTGTTATACAGAGTCGGGGTCAACAGGTATTAAGGTATCTAGAGTGAGACCAAGCCAAATTATTTTAACGATCACTCCTGTAATTCAGACAGCTAGAAAATTATCTTTAGCTTGGGGAGTTCTTTGCTTTCTTCAAAAAGATGAGACCGACCTTGAACATATGATTCAACTTACAAAAAAAACAGTGAAAAGAAGTGGATTAGCAGTCATTGGAGATAAAGTGGTCATAACTGCGGGATTGCCTCTTAAGGTTCAAGGAACTACAAATTTAATAAGGGTTACAACAGTAAAATAAAGGAATTATTAACCTTGACGCGCCTTAAAGCGAGGATTTGTTTTATTGATAATGTACATACGACCATTTCTTTTCGCAACTCGATTATCTCTATGTCTTCCTTTTAAAGATTTTAATGAATTTCTAACTTTCATAACCTTATCCTATTTGTGTCGCGAAACTAGATTGATAATGTGATTAAGTCAATATTAGTTAGGCATTTTAATTAAAATTTAATACCATAAATTAATCAAGAGATAAAAATGACAAAAAAATATAATTACGCATTAGTTAGTGGTGGTTTTGATCCAGTACATGTTGGACATTTAAGAATGTTTCAAGATGCAAAAAATTTATCCAACAAAGTAATACTTCTTTTAAACAATGATGAGTGGCTTATTAAAAAGAAAGGCAAACCATTTATGAATCAAAATCAAAGAAAAGAAATACTTGAAGAATTCAAAAGTATAACAGAAGTAATCATTCAGACCTCGAGTGAAAAAAGTAGCAGTCGCGCCATTGAGGAATTTGTTAATAACAATCCCAATAAGAGTATTTGTTACTGTAACGGAGGTGATAGAAGTAATATAAAAAATATCCTTGAATCTGATATATGCAAAAAACTTGGAGTCAGCTTAGAGTTCGGTATTGGTGGAGAAGAAAAAGTTGAAAGCAGCAGCCAACTTACGAAAAATTATTTAGGTAACGTCGAAAAAAGACCTTGGGGTAATTATCATATTATTGCAAAAAATACTGGTTATCAAATCAAAGAAATTAAGGTAAATCAGAAATCAAAGCTATCGCTTCAAAAGCATGAAAGTCGTTCTGAGTTTTGGCAAATAGTGAGAGGTAAAAGTAAAATTACTATTGAAAACCAGGAACACTTCCTAAAAGAAAAGGAACATATTTATATTCCAAAAAAAACAATCCATAGAATAGAAAACATTGGGAAGGAAGACTTAATTTTTATTGAAATACAACTTGGTGAAAACTTAAAAGAAGAGGATATAATTAGGCTTGAGGATGATTATGGAAGAATATAAATTTTCAAAATTTCAACAAGCTCCCTATTTAGAACTTGACGATTATAAAGCTCCACAGGGGATTAATGCTTATTTTGTTCCAATGGATGATGGAATTAGGATTAGAGTTTGTCATTGGATGAATGCATCCACTAAATCAAAAGGGACGATTCTGCTACAACAAGGTCATAACGAGTTTATCGAAAAGTATTTTGAGACAATTCAGGAATTTATAGATAGAAACTATTCCGTAATTGCTTTTGATTGGAGAGGACAGGGAATGTCTGATCATCAGATTAATGATATTAATAAGTCTTATATTCAGAATTATGAGAGACATGATCAGGATATAGAGTATATTTTAGATGAAGTAATTGAAGATAATTTTCCAAAGCCACTTATTGGAATTGGCCATTCAATGGGGGGTTGCTTAATGCTGTCAGCATTTCATAATCATCCTAAAAAATTTTCTAAAGGAATACTATCGGCTCCAATGCTGGGTTTTAAAAATGAAAAATTTTTAAGAACCGCATCTTCAATAATGAATTTCTTTAAAAAAGATACCGATTACCTATTAGGATCTAAACCAAATATGGGGAAGGAAACTCCTTTTAATGAAAATGATCTTACAACAGACCAAATAAGGTATAATCGAACAATTAATTTAGTTAGAAAGCATCCTAATATTAGATTGTGGGGGATTACAAATGCTTTTGCAAAAGCAGTTAATAATAGATTTAAGGTTATTAGAAATAAGGGTTGGGTAGAAAAAATTAAAATAAAAATATTAATAATCAATAGTCTTGAGGATAGAGTGGTTGATTCAAATAAAACACTTAAAACAGTCAGTAGACTTAATAATTACGAAATTATTAATTTTAAAAATTGTGAACATGAAATTTTTATGGAAAAGGATATCCATAGAAGTAAATTGTGGAGGAAATTAGATAATTTTTTATTAGAAAATAATGAAACCTAGTCATTTATAGGCATTATATCGAAGGCTAGAGTTATTCTTTTTTCTTCGGCGGAATATGGAAATGTACCATGAAAAAGGGATGATGGAAAAAGTACAATAGTTCCCCTCTCTATTTGTACTAACTTAGACTCAAAATCCTTATTATCAGTTGGATAATTAGATCCATGAAGGCTAAACAATATATCTCCGTCAACTTCATCAAGTCTTTTTGGTCTTTCTAGATATATACTTCCGCTAATCCAACCCTCTTTGTGCATGTGAGCACCTAAGTTACCGTCTTTTTCCATTATTATTAGCCAGCCATAGAGTTTGTAATTTTTAGGCCAATTTTTTATTATTCCTGCATTATACTTAGTATATTTTTCTTTATAAAATTCAATTTCATCAGTAATAATTTTTTTCATTATTTGAATTGGTTCCTTATTTATTAAAAAAATATTTCCTGATGATTGTTTTCCGTTCTTCAATAAAGACTGTTGCTTTACCGATAGAGCCTCAGCATTTAAAACTTGAAAGAAATCTTTAAGTAGTTGTTCGTTAAAAATATTTTTATTAAATAGATTAGATTTATAAACAAAATCAAAAGGATTAGGACAGAATGAATAATTATCTTCTCTATTAAATCTAATTGATGCATGTTTACTTAAAGTTGCTGCTAAAGGGTGCGGAGCGTAACTTTCGGAGAGAATATTAAGACTTTCATAGAATTTTTTATGATCTCCTAACATATAATAACACTCTAATTGTTGGCATTTAGCCAATAGTTTTTCAGATTTACTATAGTATTTTGCTGCTTCTTCATATTTTTCTAAATTCCTACTTGAGTTAGCAATATTTATGAAAGTTGAATCTTGATCAGGGTCTATTTTTATTGCATTTTTATAGTATTTAATTGCCTCCTCATCCATGCCCTTATTGGATAAAGCCATACCGGCCTGATTAAGGGCGTTTATATTTTTAGGATTTAGCTTTATGGCATGTTTTTGAAGTTGAAGAGCTAAATCAATTTTACCTACATCATAAAAAAAATTTCCCGCGTTTGAATATATATAGTCGATTTGCCCTGCACCCTTAACAAGTTTATAAAAAGTTTCCTCTGCACTTTTTATATCTCCGAGCTCTTTGTAGGAAATTGCCAGAGCATTTAAAGCATTTACATTCTCTGGATTTTTTTCAAGAATTTTTAATGAGGCAGCCTTTAAAGAATTGAAATCATTACTTTTAAAAATTTTTTCAAGGTCTATATCTTCATCTAAAGATTTTTTATTCATTACTAAAATTACCTAATACAAATTTCTCTTTTAAAAAAAAGATACTTAATTTACATAACATTAAAGTTTAGTGATAATATTTACAAATTGAAATTATTATTTGTTTCAAGGGCGTGTAGCTCAGCGGTAGAGCACTACGGTGACATCGTAGGGGTCGCTGGTTCAAACCCAGCCACGCCCACCATTGCTGATTATTTATTTAGACTAAGTAATTAAAAGATAAAACTATGAATGAAAAAAAAGAAAACCTGAAAATAACTCAAGAACTAGATAAAATTTTCAATGACAAAGACTCAAAAAATCAATTCAAAAAATTAATTGACTTAGAAAAAAAATATCCAAATGATATTGCCATCTTACAATTAATTAGCAGAAATTACTTAGCAACAGGTGAAAATACAAAAGCATTGGATTATTTATTAAAAGCAAAATCTTTAAATCCTGATAATTTTTCAATTTATTATAATTTAGGAACTTTATATCAAAGTTTTAAGAAAGATGACGATGCCATTGAGTGTTTTAAAAAATCAATTGATCTGAATAAAGATTTTTTAAATGGATACAATATGTTAGGGGATATATTTTTTAAGAAAAAAAAACATAAAGAAGCAATAATTTATTTCAAAAACTCTATAAAAATTGATTATTCTATTAGAAATATAAATGCAATAAGTCTGCTAGCATTGTCAATACTAGGAAATTACTTTGAAACTAAAAATTTAATTGAATTAAAAGATGCACTTATCTATTTTAAAAAAGCCCATGAACTAGATCCTTCAAATGATATTTTTTCAAACCAGCTAATTTATTTTTATCATTTAGTTGGAATGAAAAATGAAGCTGTTTATTTATCAAAAAAAAGAACTGGTTTTTTTGAAATTTAAAAACTTAAAAAGAGAAATTTATGGAAAAAATTGAAATAAAAAAGAATCAAACCAAAAGCTTTATAGGGTCCTGGAGTATTAATAATGATAGCCTAGAAGAAGATATTATTAATTTTTTTGATAAAAATCATGAAAGACACAAACTAAGCACTAGTTTGATTGGAAAAATTGATAAAAAGCAAAAAAATTTCATTGAATTTAAAATTACCGCTAAAGAAATTAATGATAAAAAAATAGTAATTTTTAGCAAATTTGTGGAAATTTTAGTTTCTTGTTTTAAAGATTATAAAAAGAATTGGGATTTTCTTAATAAATGGGAAAAATTATATCTCGGAGAAATAATACTAGAAAAACATCTTACTTCTGGACACCATCTAGCTTTCCATTGTGATAAAATGAATATTAACTCTTCTCATAAAGTTTTTTCTTGGATTTATTATTTATCTGATATTGATAACAACGAGGGATCTATTGACTTTAAATACCTAGACTTATCCTTTGTTCCAAAAAAAGGAACATTATTGATATTTCCTTCAGATTGGACACATATACATCGCGAAAATATTATGAAAAAAAATGAAAAATATCTTTTACGAGGCTCTTTTCATTTTCCTGATACATTTCATGAGATTGATGAAATAACATAATTTATTATTTTTTTATTTCAAAGAGCAGCCATAGTGGTTATTAGTAAATAATAAATAACACACGAATCAAACTAAGTTGTATTAACTATTTATAGTTCTACACTTGAAATATTTTTTTTAATAACCAAATAATAATTGAATAATTAAACGGAGGAAGAAATGTTAGTTGAAGGATTGGGTAATATTACTTTTGTTAATGGGATTTTAAGAATACAAGCTTTAACCGTTAACACAGATGGAAAGCTTTCTGAATCAGGAAAAATAGAAATTCCTGGAAATAGAGTTGGTGAAATTATTAACGCTCTTAACGCAGGCGCTACAGGAATTTCAGAGAAACTTGGGGAAGCTTTAGAACCAAACGAAAAAGAAAAGCCAAAGAAAGAAAGCGCTAAGAAAAAGAAAAAATAATTTATTAACTAATGTCTTATTTTTTTAAAAAATTTTTTTTACTACTATTTTCTTTCTTATTGCCTTTTTCAGAAAATAATTCAAGTGAGTTGGATAAATTTACTGATTTGAATTCACCTTCAATTCTATCTTTTTCAGGATTTGAAACAGGTGGGGATATTATAGCTGAAGATGAATATTTTGACTTTATAAAAGATAATATTGTTACTCAGCCTGAGTTTTTATACGCAAATTCTAATTATATAGAAAAAAACCAATCTTTAAAATTTTCTAAAAGGCAAAGATGGCCTGAAATTTCTACCAGAGTTATCAATGATCATATTTTAGATAGAAGTGTTGATGAGTTTAATTCTCTAAGAAAAAGGCAAGACGATAGCTTCGATGCAGTATTAGAAATTAAACAACCATTATACTCTGGTGGATCAATAAACGCACAAATTAGAAAATCTATTGCTGATAAAAATTTATCATATGTTCAAAGAGAAGACTCATTATCTAAGTTAATTTTAGATGCAAATAAAATTTATTTAAATGCAGTTAAGTCATATACTTTGTTTAATTATAGCAATGGCATAATAAAAGAAATAGAACCTTACTTACAAAAGGTAAAAGATAGAGTAGATTTAGGAATTTCTGATCCTATTGAGCTAGCGCTTTTTTCAATTAAATATAACTCTCTAAAATCTCGAGTACAAATACTTAAAGCAAATATGAATAGAGATATAGGTATCTTTGAATATTTTTTTGATATTAAATTTAAAAATGTAAATTTTCCTAACATTTTTATACATCCAATTGAGATGAATAAAAATAAACAAGCTTATGACGTGGAGGGAGCAAGAATCTTATTCGAAGGTTCAAAAGAAGATACAAATCTTGTAAAAGGGGAATTTAGACCTCAGTTTGGTTTTAATACAAGGTATACCGTTTATGACCTCAATAAAAATGAAAATGACACAGATATCAGAGGTGGTATATTTTTTTCAATGCCAATTTTCACTTTTGGAAGGGCTAGTGCAAAAATTGCAGCCTCAAAAGCAAAAAGTCAAGCATCAAGAATGTCTATAGATATTGAAAAAAAGTACGATGATGTAAAAGAAAATGAATTTGTAAACTTGGTTAAAAGCGCTTTCAATACTAGAAGTGAAATTTTTTCATCTCTAAACGATACTAAAAATCAAAGGAGAATAATAAAAAATAGATTAGACTCTACCAACTTTTCACCGGAAAGCTATGTAACGAGCTGTTTAGAAGAAATTAATCTTCTTGACCAAGCAATATCTATTGAAATTAATATGATTCATGGTTATTTCTCCTATCTACATCAAAATCAAAAACTTGCCGGTTATTTGGGAATTGGATTATGACAAAAGAGACTAAGAAAGTTACTATGAGCAAACATTGGTTTTGGGGATCTTTACTTAAAAATAAAGGAACATATTTTCAAATTGCCCTTGCCTCAATTTTTATAAATCTCTTTGGTTTGGCTAGTGCTTTTTATATTATGACTGTTTATGACAGAGTCATGCCGACTTCAGCTTATAATACGCTAATTGCATTAACAATTGGAATGGCAATAGTTATTAGTTTCGACTTCATTGTAAAGATTTTACGTGCATTTTTTGTTGATACTGCTGGAAATAGTATGGAAAAAGATATTAACAATTCTCTTTTTTCAAAAATTACCAGTCATGATAGTGAATTTTTAAATAAATCATCTGGTGTGGCTCATACTATAAGAGAATTTGAGGGTGTAAGAGATTTTTTTACCTCAGCTAGTATGGTGGCCTTTATAGACTTACCATTCATGTTTTTATTTCTTTTTGTTATTTATGCTATTGCAGGACCTTTAGCTATTGTACCAATATTAATTGTTCCGCTTGTCCTGGGTGTTTCAGCAATTATTCAGCCTATTTTAAAAAGATTTAGCGATAAGAATCTTGTTAACCAACAAGGAAAAATGGTTATTTTACATGAATTATTAAATAGTGTTGAAACTGTTAGGACTGTTGCCGGTGGTAAATTTTTACACAACAAATGGAATTCGAGTGTAGATAATCAAAGTAAGAATGCTACTAAATCTAGGGGGGTTTCAAATTTTGCTGTTACTTTCTCACAAACAAGCCTTCAAATAGCTCAAGCTGCAATAGTCTGTTATGGAGTAGTTTTAGTAGGATCACTTGATATCACACCAGGAGCCCTAATAGCATGCGTTATTTTATCTGGAAGAATTTTATCTCCTTTAGTTCAAGCCGGCCAACTACTTACAAAGCTTAATCATGCCTTGTCTGCATTTAAAAAAGTTGATGAAATTATGCAAACCGACTCTAGAGATGATCTAACAAAAAACTTTAAAGCAGTCTCACTGGATAATGGTGAAATTAAAACAAGAGATCTATCCTTTGATATTAATGAAGTCTCTATTCTAAAAAATATAAATATAGAAATTAATAGCGGTGAGGTAGTCGGTTTAGTAGGGAATATCGGAAGCGGTAAGACATCACTTTTAAGAAATATAATAGGTTTTTATTTGCCGACCAAAGGAAGTGTTAACCTAAGTGGTTATGATTTAAAAAATATCCCATCTGATAGCTTAAGGCAATATATTGGATATTGCCCTCAAAAAATTGATTTATTTACTGGTACTGTATTAGATAATATTAGCACTGGTTTAGAAGGGGTAGATGAAGATCAAGTTATAGAGGCATCTAAGTTGTCGTGTGCTCATGAATTTATATCTAAGCTTCCAGGAGGATATAACTATAAGCTAGCCAATAATGGATCTAACTTATCAGGCGGTCAAAGGCAGGCAATTGCCCTTGCAAGATGCATTGTTCGAAAACCTAAAGTTCTTGTGCTGGATGAACCTACTAGCTCAATGGATGGTGCCACCGAAGAAAAAATAATTAATAATATTTTATCTCTACCGAATAAACCTACTATTATAATATCAACACACAGAACCAATCATTTAACAAGAGTTGATAAGATAGGTGTCCTAATTGATGGACAAATGGTTCAATTTGGACCAAGAGATAGTATTCTAAAACAAAATAATAAAGATAATTAAATGAAAAAAATTTTCAAAAACACAATTGTAAAAATAAAAAGTTTCTTAAGTATAGTTGATAAAGAAAAACTTGAAAAAGCAATACCATATCTTCTTCCTGAATTTTGGGCTTCAAGCAAAAAATCTTTTTTGCTTTTTTGGTTTATAGGATTATTTACAATTATTTTTATTATTTGGGCCTCAATTGCTGAAGTAAATCAGGTTGTTAGAGGTCAAGGAACGGTTATACCAGATTCTAAAGTTCATTTGGTTCAGTCAGGGATACCCGGCCCTATCGAAAAAATAAATGTAAAGCTAGATGATGAAGTAAAGGAAGGAGATATTCTATATTTAGTTGACAGCATTAATGCAGAAAAGTTTTTTGATTTAGCAAAAAAAGAATTTGAAACAAGAAAACGAAAAGTAGAAATATTAAGAAATTTAGTAAAAAGTGGTTCTGACTCTGAATTTAGACTCTTAGATGAAGAGCTTTTATTGGTAGACTCTGAAAAAAGATATAATCAAGCAAAGAGAAACTTTGAATTTTCAAGAGTAAAAGCTCCAATATCCGGTAGTATTAGTAGTGCTAAAGTTACAAATATTGGTCAACTTGTTAAGCAAGGTGATTTATTATCTGAAATAGTTCCAAAAGATGATGTTCTTAAAATTGAAGCTACTATTTTACCAAGAGATATTGCTTATGTAAGAAAAGGACAAAAGGCTAAAATTGCTTTTTCTGCTTACGACACCGCAATATATGGCCAATTCGAGGGTTTAGTAACAAAAATCGCCTCTAATACAACCTCTAATCAAGAGGGCACTACTTACTACCCAGCAATCATTGAAATAAATTACAACCAAGTAAACGATTCAGAAAAGAAAATTATTCTTCAATCTGGAATGCTGTCTGATGTTTCTATTATTGGAGAGCAAAGAACTGTCCTTAGTTATATATTAAACCCAATTACAAAATTATCACAGAAAGCTCTTCAAGAATAATTAATCATTATCCATACCCTTAACAAAATTTGATGCTTCAAGAAGTGTATCAAACGTACCTGTATCTAACCATGAATATTCATTTGGGAGATTTATAGTTTTTAATTTTCCTTCATTGAGATACTCCTTATTTAAATCAGTAATCTCATATTCACCCCTTTTTGATTTTTTTAGAGTCTTAGCTTTAGTGACTGCTTCATTATTATAAATATACAGTCCTGTTGCAATCCAATTAGAAATCGGGTCAGAGGGTTTTTCCTCTATTGATAAGACATGTCCATCATCTGAAAAATCAACTACACCAAATCTTTCAGGTTCTTCAGATTTTATACAAAAAATTGTTGCACCATCATTCTTATTAATTGCATCAATAGTTAAATTATTAAAATTAGGACCAAAAAAAAGATTGTCGCCAAGAATTAGTACTAATGAAGAATCGCTTATCCATTCTTCACAAATGGTTAAAGCTTGAGCAATACCTTCTGGTTTCTCTTGAATTGTATATTCAAGAGAAATATCCATATCACTTCCATCTCCAAGTAATTTCTTAAAATTATCTGAGTCTTCTCTCGTAGTGATTATCATAATCTCTTTAATATTAGCTTCAGTCAGAACTTTAAGCGGATAAAAAATCATTGGTTTATTATAAACTGGCAAAAGTTGTTTTGAGACTATTTTTGTCAAAGGATGAAGGCGGGTCCCTGAACCCCCAGCTAAAATAATCCCCTTTGTATTTTTAATGCTATTTGTCATTCTTAATTTCATCGATAAAATAAGGTAGGCATGAATTAACCACTTCCCTAACGGAAGATTCCCATGGAGATAACTTAATACCATATTTCATAATAAAGTTATCATTTAATTCCAATCTACTATCTATCGGCCTCTCAGCATTGGATTTCCATTCATTGGAGTTAATAGGAAGTATTCTAGCCACTTTTAAGCTACCATCATAATTAATAATTTCGTGACGAATTATTTTTGATACCTCATACCAATTGGTATAGCCTGGAGAGACCATGTGTATTATATTTCCACTAAAATCAATGGTAGATTTATTTTTATGAATTAAATCAATAATTTGCAATATATTATTAGAAAAATCATTTGCGTAAAACATTGATATTTTATTATCTGAAACAACTTCAATTTTATCTTTCATAAGAAGAAGTTTAGTCATTTTTTTTACAAAATTATTTCCAAAATGACCAAAAACTGATGCTACTCTTATTATTAAGCTACCTTTATTTTCCATTAAAACACTATCCTCACCCAAAGATTTACTTCTACCATATTGATTAATAGGGGTTTTTTTATTGCTTGAAGAAAAAGGACCAATGTCATCTCCTCCAAAAACATAATCAGTAGAAAAATGTATCAATGGTATCTGCCTCTTACTAGATTCTTTAGCGATTAACATAGGTCCAATATGATTAATTAAATTTGATTCCTCTTTTTCAGTTTCTGCTTTATCAACATCAGTATATGCAGCAAGGTTTATTATCAAATTTACTTTATTATTATCTAAAAAGTTTATAATTGTATCAATTTTCTTAAGGTTTAATTCATCAGAATTAGGAAAATAAAAATTAAATTTATATTCTTTATTAATTTTTTTTAAACATGAACCTATTTGACCGCTTCCTCCAGTTACAAGAATTTTTAAATCTTTATAGCTTTCCAAGACGCTCACCGGGATAAATGCTCTTTGTTTTTGATTCTAAAAAACTATAATTAGTTATATACCAATCAATAGTATCCTGGATTCCTTGTTTCCATTCATAGCTTGGCTTCCATCCTAATCTGAGAATTTTTTTATTATCAATTGCGTAGCGATGATCATGGCCCGGTCTATCTTTTACAAATTTTATTAGAGTTTTATATGACTTCCCTGATAAAGGTCTAACTTTATCTAAATATTCACAAATAGTTTTGACAACTATTATATTGGATAGTTCAGAATTTGCACCAATATTATATTTTTCACCAACTTTACCTTTTTCTATAACTTTAAGTAAACCGCTTATATGATCTTCCACCCTAATCCAGTCACGTATTTGTTTGCCCTTCCCGTATATTGGTATTGATTTATTATTAAGACATTTATTAATAACTAAAGGTATTAACTTCTCAGGAAATTGCCATGGGCCGTAATTATTGCAAGTATTTGTTATTATAACTGGAAGGGAAAACGTTTGAAACCAAGATCTTGCTAGATGATCTGAAGAAGCTTTAGAGGCTGAATAAGGGCTATTAGGATAATAATTACTATGCTCAGTAAAAGGATATTGATTTCTAGAAAGAGAGCCATAAACCTCATCGGTGGACACATGTATAAACCTAAAACTGTTTTTTTTACTTTTTCTTAATTTCTTCCAATATTTATATGCTCCCTCAAGTAAATTATAAGTTCCTATAATATTAGATTGAATAAAATCATCCGGATTATCAATAGATCTATCAACATGGCTTTCAGCGGCTAGATGAATAATATAGTTGGGTTTAAACTCATTGATAATTTGAGTTACTTTTCTAGTATTAACAATATTTATTTTTTTAAATTCATAATTCTTAATCTCAATACCTTTCAAGGCTTCTTTTGAGGATGAATAACTGACTTTATCAATATTGCAAATAGATATATTTTCTAAATTTGATAACTTTCTTATTAAGCTTGAACCAATAAAACCAAGACCTCCTGTAATCAAATACCTCTCTTTTATCAATAACTTACTCCTTAAAAATTAACTTTATTACTTATTTCGTTCCATAAAGGCAGATCTTTATCTTTATCGGAAATGATTATATCTTTTTTTATTATATCTAGATCTAAATAAGGAAAATAATCATCAAAATTAATACCAGTCTCTGACTCTTTGTTGTAATAATTATCAACTTTATAAGATACAATTGTATCGTCCATAAGGGTTATAAACCCATGAGCAAAGCCTTTAGGAATATATAATAAACCATTATCAGAATTTAATTCACAAATTCCATAAAATTTATATGTCTTAGAATTCTTTCTTATATCTATAAAGATGTCTAGAATTGACCCACTTAATACTTTTATTAATTTTGATTGAGCAAAAGGAGGTAACTGAAAGTGAAAACCTCTAAATGTATTTCTTTTTAAGGATAATGACAGGTTATCTTGAACAAAATCATTATTGATTTGATGTTCTTTTAGCCATCTTTTATTATAAGTTTCAACAAAAAAACCTCTTTCATCAAGGAATCTATTTAGATTTATTTTTTTTATATCAGAAAATTCAACTTTTTTTATCATTTAAGCATTTCCTCAACTAAATCAAGCTGCCTTGGCAATATCTTTGTTTTGAGATCATAGCTTTCAATAATGGTTTTTCGAGCATTTTTTCTAATTTTATTATATTTATCAGAGTTTTGTAAAACATCAGACGTTAACTCGGCTAATTTTTTATAATCAAAGAAATCAAACAATAGTCCATTATGATTATTTTTAATTAATTCTTCTACTGGTTTAGTTTTGGATCCTATAACAAGTTTTTCAAGGGACATTGCCTCTAACATAGACCAAGACAAAACAAATGGATATGTAAGATAAATATGAGCATCACTTATATCTAATGCAGTTAAAAATAAATTATAGTCTAAGTTACCTAAGAAAATTATATTCTCATGATTAGTCAGGTCCCCTTTTACTTCATCATAATATATATCTTTATATGATTTTCCATTATTTGCTGACGCACCATAACTAACGCTGTCTCCGCCAATAATTAAAATAAATGCATCAGGATGATTCTTCTGTATAATTGGCAATGATCTCATAAAAATATGATAACCTCTGTAAAGCTCTAAATTACGACTTACAAAAGTTATTATTTTATCTTTTTTAGTAAGTTTTACCTCTTTTCCCATATGAGTAAATTTAAGAAATGATTTTTCTTGAGGTTTAATTACATCTGTCTCAATCCCATCATGTATTACCTTTATCTTATTATGTAATATTTTAGGGGCGGTACTTTTTTGATAGTTAGTTGGAGATATTAATAAATCACTATCTAGATAACTCATCATACCAGGAGCATTCCGTGCTCTTAAGCGGAAAAAAAGTTCGTTGTCTATTTCTGGGGTATAAGGCTCATTTGTATCAAAGCCTACATCTGCACCTTTAGAATTATAATAAAACTCAAAATAAGATAATAATTTTGCATCGGGCCAAATATCTTTAATGAAATATAGTTCTCCCCAGCCTGGGTGACTTATAATTAGGTCTGGTATAAAGCCAATATCCTTTAATTTAAAACACTCCTTTGCTACCGCTTCCGCCCTAATCATTTTAGTTTCAAACTCCATAGCCAAACTATGAATATTTTTTGAGGAGGATTGTTCAATTCTGTATTTATGATGCTTAATCTTATCCATTTTTTTTAAAATTTTTGTATTATCAAGAGATGGTTTTAAATTCTCAACAGATAAAGAATGTACGTCATATTTTTTATCTTCAGACATAAATTTAGCCAAATGTTTAAATTGCGCTGGAAAATTTTGATGTATAAAAAGTATTTTTTTCTTTGTCATTTATTATTCCTCAAATAAAGAAACATAACCGAATTTTATCAACCATATTACAATTTTATATATTTCTTTTGTATTTATATTTGAAAATGAAGAAAGAAATTTAATATTGGTAGATTTTTTTTCATAAATGATATCATAAATATTATTAATTTTTTCAATATCAGGGGTAGCTAAACTCGCAAACTCAACACTTTTAAAATTATAAAGTTCAGTAACACCCAAATGAACAACTCCGTTTGTCAAAAAAAGGTTAGTATCATCATGTAATATTTCTGTAGGATATGATGAGAAAAGATAGAAAGGGTCTAATCGATTGCTTGGTAATTTCTTTTTACACATTTCAGGATAGTTTTTTGCCTCAATACTTCTTATAGAGTTTAATTCTTTCCTTAAAGAACTGTATTGCTCTAATATTACCTTCCAATCAAAATAATTTCTAGCTCTAGATTGCGCACTACTTCCGAGTTTCTTTCTAAGATCTTTATCTTTAATTAATAAAGATAGTTTTTCAATACAATCTTTTACATCTATAGCAATTCTCTGTGACGCATATCCAATGTAATGATCATAATTAAGGGCACCCATCATATGAGAGTAAGCTATATCTTCACCATAACCTTCATTTAATGAAATAGTTTTAATTCTAAAGCCATTCTCCTTATCTTTAACAGTATCTTTATAACCATTCCAATCAGAGACAATTACTGGTAATCCAGAAGCCATACCCTCAAGAGGTGTAAGGCCGAATGTTTCTTGAATGTTATCACTTAGCGAAATAAAAATATCACCTGCCAAGAAAGTAAGTTTTTTATTTTCTTGGTCTTTACCATCTAAGAAATGCATTTGAATAGATGGACAAATTTGTTTTGCTTCAGTTTCAAATGTCTCCTTAATGTATTCATTAGCAAACCATCCAGTTTGTATTAAATGTAATTTTTTTCCTTTATCAAGTTTTCTTGAAGCTTCTTCTAAAGCTAAATACATTGGTAAATGGTGAGCTTTTGCATGAAAACTTAATCTTCCTACAAATATCAAAACTATGTCATCTTTATTAATTTCTAATTTATTTCTTGCAGCGTTTTTTTCTTTATCTGAAAAAATAAATTCATCACAATCTATTCCAAGAGGAATTACAGGTAGCTTAGGAAGAATATTATTGGTAGAAATTCCTTTAGAAATAAGGTTTTCTCTATTTGATTTAATAACTTTATTTACAGTATCTAAAACAGAATCAGAAGTACAAATTATTGCATCCCATGGCATTAAATTTGAAGTCTCAATTTGTCTAAAACTATTGATAACACTATACGAAGCTGTTGTATGTGTAATGCCAACAAGACTATAAGCATTGTGACCGTGAAAAGAACGATTAAATGAGTATTCATTTAAATCTGGACCAGGGAAAAAAATACCTCCAAATTTCGAAGATAGCTCAGGTTGATTAAAAGGAATCCAATCAATCTCAATTTTTTGATCAATTTTTAATATAGATTTAATATCATTTATAGCAATATTCTTTTGTTCATCATCTTGAATATATAAACCTAAATTTTTTGGATTAGAATTTATAACTCCTTTTAAAAAAGACCAGCCTGCAGCTTGTCTTCCCATAATACGATCACCTTTAATATTAAAACCATCGTTATGATAATAAATAGCCCAATTATCAGCGCTAGAAAAACCAGACATTATTCTAATCCAAAGTGAAGCTTAAGATTATTAGTTAATAATTGATCATCAAGAGAAATATTTTTATATGCTAGAGACCATAAATTAAAGACATTGTCTTCAGCAACAATAAAAGATTTAAAACCAGAATCTCCGATAAAAAACTTAAGTGTATCAGTAGTAAAACCTGTTTTATGAGCCATATACGTCTTACCTGAGGCAATAGAATTATTATGTCCGTAAAGAAGCTCTAATGGATATATTGGTCCAGCTGGAGAATCATATAATTTCTCTCCAACTTTACCTGAAGCAATCATATCGCAAGCTTTACTAATATCAGGACAACATATTAATAAAAAACCATCATCTTTGAGGACTCTTTTAAATTCATTTAAAGCAATCTTAACCTCATGCATAAAAACATGCTCAATATTATGAGAAGAAAAAACAGCATCATAAGAATTATCTTTAATATCATTAAGATCTAAAATATCTCCAATAATATCTGGATTTACTGAGGGATCGATATCAAGTCTTACCTCATCCCAATCATCGCTTATGAAAACTTTAGTTGTATCCTTCTTTTGCGCTTGGCCGCAACCTACATGTAGAAACTTTTTTATCATAATAGATAATACCAAAAAAAAAAATTAAGTAAAAAAAAAGGGAAGCAAAAGCTTCCCTTAATTTCTTTATTAAGTACTCTTAGACCATTAAGAAGTCAGCGGCAACTAAAGCACCATCTGATACACCATCTAATTTAAAGATAGGTAGAATATCACCAACAACCTGTTCAACAGCATTTGTAGTACCGTCAACATGATAGATGTATGCAGATGTACCGCCAGCAGAATTATCATCATATGCAATGATAAAGTATTTATCAGTTTTTACATCATTAGTAATTCCTGAAGCAGTACCACTTGATGATAATAGTTTGAGAAGTTCAGTACCATTACCATTAGTATCAAAGTCTGTTTCAAGGACACCATGAGATTTATCAGTACCAATAAGCTCAATAACATCAAGATCGGTTGTTGCAGCAGTAGCCGCAGTCATAAGGTAAGAACCATTAGCAGCAGCCTCTGTAACAGTAACTGTCTCAAAGTCAGGAGCTGCACCAGCTGCAGTACCTTCAGTTGAACCTTCCGTTGCTAATTTAAGAACATCACCAACTGTGTCTCCAGCATCTTCAAAGTCTAAAACTTCAAGTCTGTTAGCAGTTGCAACTCTACCATCACCATTGATGATATCATCACCAGTACCAGCAGTTACTTTATCAATACCTGTACCAGCGTTGATTATATCATCACCAGCACCTGCATTAATAATATCAGCACCTGACGTAGTAGTGATTGTATCATTACCAGCACCAGAATTAATAGTATTAATACCGGCAAGACCTACGATTATATCAGCACCTCCGCCAGAGTTAATAATATCATTACCAGAACCAGTGTTAATATTATCATCACCATCTAGTGTAGTAATAGTAGTAGCATCTGAATCCTCACCATAAATTTCAATGTCAATATCAGCACCATGGAAACTATCAAGTCCAGTTAAAGCAAATGCATAGTCATCACTATTAAGAGTAGAGTCACCATCCATATCGATGTAAAGAACATCGTTATCTTTAGCAAAAACAAAACTACCCTTAGAGTTATTCATTGAATTAACGGCTTCACCAGCATTAGCAACATCACCCTTATCACTAAGAACAAAGTTAGTTAGCGCACCATCAGCAACTGCAGCATTAATTTTTATTTTAATAGAGTCACCGGCAGTTATTTGAGCACCAGTTGTTGCATTAAGTGTGGATTGCGTAAAGTCAGTAATTGTATCTTTTGTATTACCAGCAGAATCTGAGATTGTATCATAGAAGATATTATCTTTGCCAGCACCAGTAGTAATTGTATCAGCACCACCATCACCTTCTATAGTATCAACTCCATCGCCACCTGAAATAATATCGTTACCAGAACCACCATTAATAATATCAGCACCAGCATTACCTGAAACGTTATCATTTCCGGCACCACCAGCTAGAGTATCAGCACCAGCATTACCTGTAACGGTATCGTTACCGCCACCACCAGTTAGTGTGTCACCAGTTGTAGTTCCACCACCAGAGATAACGTCATTACCACCCGAACCAATAATTTGGTCACTAATAGTACCACCAGTAATAGTGAAGTTCTTAAGAACTGTATCAACTGAATTTGTCACATTAAATGTAACTGAACCAGCTGTTGACGCAGAAGCATCTACAGTAATCGCACCTGTATTAAGAGCTGTTGTTGCTCCAGGTAGAATTTCAATATCAGCAGCACCTGATGAGATACCATCTACAGTCCATGTATCAATATTTTCAACACCTGTTACATCATTAAAGTCTAATATTACTTCTACAGCTGCGTCATTATTTAACTGGATAGTATCGTCGCCACCATTACCAGTAATAACATCATCAGCATTAAACATATTAGTTCCTGATGTTCTAAAGATATCATCACCAGTACCACCAATTAATGTATCGTTATTAGTATTTGATCCATCATCAATGAGCAAGAAAGCACCATTAGATACTGCAGAACCATCAATACTTGTTGTTGAGTTTCCACTTGTTGATGTGATTGTGAGGCTATCATTACCAAGATTAGTAAATGTTTCGTTACCAAATGTAAGTGACTGAGCACTTGTACCAGCTAATGCAATTTTTTCAACACTGTATAACTGACTTAGTTCAGGAGCTGTAAGTGTTAATGCAGCAGTTTCAGTAAATGATAGTGTATCAGTACCTGTACCACCTTTAACAGTCTCAACACCACCTGATACTTTAAAGTGTGCATCATCAGCAACAATAATTATATCATTACCTGCACCCGCATCAATGGAGTCAGCACCGCCCTGACCAGTAATACTATCGATACCAGCACCGCCAGAGATAGTATCAGAACCACCACCAGAAGTAATTGTATCATTACCATCACCACCAGAAATGTTATCCGCACCTAAAGCAGATGTATCAGTATTTACAATTGAATCACCAAATGAACCACCAGTAACAGTCAAAGCTGTATCACTAGCATTAGCAACAATCAATTGCTCGCCTTGAGATAAGGTTGTTACATTGGCATCAAGTTGTGAACCATCAATTTCTAATGAAGCACCTGTAAATCCAGATGTAATAGTAACTTTAACATTACCAGCATTATTTAATGCACCTTGGTCAATAGCCACAACTTTCTCAACGTTAGTAACATTAGCACCAATAGTTGCAAATGTTGCAACAGCTACACCATCACCAACAGCACCATTAAATTGATCATCATTTTCAATACGAATGATATCACTACCAGCGTTACCATCGATTGTGTCATCAGCAGTAAGACTTTCTGTTTGTTGGAAAGTAAAAGTATCATCATTTGAAGAACCAACAAGTTTTAGATTACCTGCTGCAGTTGATCTAATATCTATTGCAGTAGACATTAAAGAAGCACCAGCAGTATCTTCACCTGTCGATAAAGTACCGTTACCTGCAAAGTTAAATGATAGACCAGGGTTAGATGCTAAAACAGCATCACTAATTGTTAAATCACTACCTGATGGAATAGTCCAGCTTTCAGTATTTGAAATAGTTGAAAGGTTTGCAGCAGTAAGATTTTGAGCACCAGTAAAGGTTACTGTATCGGTACCTGCACCACCATCGATAATATCTGTACCGTAAACAGTAGAATATTCAGATTTACTGTTTAAAGTAAATGTATCGTTACCAGCACCACCAGAAAGACTATCAAGACCTGCATTACCATCAATGGTATCAGCACCATCGTTACCATGAATGGTATCGTTTGCACTACCACCATCAAGAGCATCAGCACCACCACCAGATTTAATAGTAACTGGGATTAATGTAGTGTTATTTGTAACAGTAAGGACTTCATCAGCAGTAAGAGATCCGTCTAACTCTGTAGCATCAATTTCAATACCACCTGGTTGTGATGTAAGTGCAATATTCTCATTAAGAGCAATAGTTGCATCATTACCTTGAACAGCATTATCTTTAACTATGATTTTCTCAATACCTGTACTTGCATTAAAATCAGATGAACCACCATTAGCTGTTAACTCAATAGTATCTGTTCCTGTACCACCTATAATTGATAGGCCAGCTAAGAAGTCATCGGCATTACCTTTCACAGTAAGATTTACATTAGCAGAATTAGTAACTGAGTCATCAGCAACACCATTATCTTCACCAAGAATACCGTCACCATTATTCTTACCAGTAAAGATAACAGTTGTATCAGCAGTCCAAGTTTTACCTACGCCACCAAGAACAAGAGCAATTTCTCCAGTATCATCAAGCAGACTAAAGGTAGTTGCACCACCCATAGCTCCATCTGCAGTTAGGGAAGAACCGACTCCAGCAGCAAATATTGGTGAAATAACTTCGATATTACTTACATTTGAAAGAACTGAAGGATTAGAGATAGCAGTTGTAGTTGTCAATGTATCAACACCATCACCACCATCAATTGTATCAGTATTTGCAATATTGGCTGCAGTAACAAAGATATCATTACCAGCACCACCAGAAATATTTTCAACACCAGTTCCAAGTGTAATAGTATCATTACCAGCACCTGCATCAATAACATTAGTACCTGCAGTACCAGCAATAATATCATTACCTGCACCAGCAGTTAAATTATCAGCTTTTGTACCTAGATTTACAGTATCACTACCATCACCAGTTGTAATAATCATAGGTGTAGCTGAACTTGTACCAGTAATAGTAACAGGCTCAAGAGCAGTTAATGTATTAGCATTAATCGTAAGGCTTCCACCTGTAGCTCCTAGCGCATAAGCACCAGTAACAATGGTAGGAACTGCACCAGAAGTATAACCAACAAGATTAATAGTTTCGAAAACGTCATTATTTGTATCAAATGTAGTTGTACCAGTTGCAGTATTAACAATATTAACCACATCATTCAAACCTAAAGAACCTTCAATATCCGTAGCTGCTGTAATAGCACCATTATTAGCTTGAACTGTTAGATCAACATTAGCATTATTATGAATATCATCTGTAGAAGCAAGATCAGCGCCAATAACAACAGTTGTTGCACTTGTATAACCATCATTAAGAATAAGGTCTTGTGCTGAATCTGCTTGAGCATCAAATATAGTAGCAGAAATATTACTTGAAAGTGTTAAAGTATGTGCAGTACCAATAGTAATTTTTTCTACGTTAGTCATATTTCCAAAGACTGTTGAAGATAAACCAGCATTTGTATAATCAGCACCACTAATTGTTACATTATCGACACCATCACCACCATCAATAGTATCACTACCATTGAATGTTGCTGCATAGTTAACTGAGTCATTACCAGCACCACCAGAAATATTAGTATTACCAGCGCCGACAGAAGCCAAAGTATCTGCTTTCGAACCACCAACTAAAGTAAAGTTAGCAGCACCTGGATCAGCAGAAAGTGTTAAACTTGCACTTAACGCAGATGCATCAATAGTTGTAACACTAGTATCTAAGGCCGCTGTAATTGTTAAAGCTGAACCACCAGAGATATTAAGTGTAGATGTATTAACCTGATCTAACTCAAGATCAGCAAGAGTATTTGCAACTGAATTACTTACTAAATTAACAGTTTCAAGAGTACTTGCTGTTGAAGGATTACTAGCATCCTCAATAGCAATTTTTGAACTTGCAGTTGTACCAGAAACAGTAATCGTCATTTCATCTGCTGCACCAGCTAAAGCTGTAGCACCAACATAACTTACTGTAGTCGTATCTTTAGCTGATTGTGTTTTCAGATCTACAAGATTTCCAACTCCAGAGAAAGTAACACCATCACCACCAGCTATTGCTGCAAGACTTTCAATACCCGTTACACTTGAAAGTGCAATAGTAAGAACGTCATCATCTGCAGTCACATCAGCAGCAATATTATTAGTAACCTGAATGTTTTCTATGTTTGAAATTTGTGGAATTAAAGAAGAACCACTCGCTGTAGCTGCTTCCTGAATTGTTAATGTATCTGTACCAGCACCACCGTCAAGAATATCGTAATCATTCATATCCCCAGCGCCTGTTGCATCAAATGAGTCATTACCACTTCTTCCTGTAAACTCATCAACACCAGATGTTAATGCAAAAGATTGAGTTGTAGCTGCACTACCGGTGTTATTGATTAATATTGTATCACTTGATAGAGCTGAATTATCACCATCAAATACACTGACTTGGATACCTTCAATGCCTTCTACTGTTGCATCTGTTGTGGGAGTAACAACAAAAGTAGTAGATGATGCACCAGCTGCAATTGTTGCAGTTCCTGATAGTACATCTATATCTGAAGTACCAGCTTTATCTACAGTACCGCCATTGTTATCACCAATAACAGTCCATGAAAAAGCTGTGTCAGCAGAAACTGCTGAGCCAGCTGTAATTGTAAAAGTAACAGAGCTACCTTCGTCAACGCTTGAAGCTGATTTTGAAACAGTAAAAGTACCACCTGTTCCGGCTGACCAAGCTGTTCCTGTAACAACAACATCTGAAGCACCAGCTACAGAGCCTGAGGCAGGAAGAGAAGCAACACCAGCACCAGCTGCAAAGCCAGCAAAGTTAGAAACTGAACCTGATGTTCCAGCAGTAGCATTACCACCAAGATCAAAGTCAAAGTTACTTGCGCCATTAATCGTAACAACTGCACCATTACTAAGCGTTAGTTGAACAGCATCTGCTGCGAACTTCGTTGAAGCTACAGACAAGCCATCCACTAATTGAATTTTATTTGCACCGCTTGTATCAACAATTGTAATTGCTGCATTAGCTGCAATAGAGTTTGAAAGGATATATGTATCATCCCCACCTAAACCTCTATAAGTTGTTCCATTATTA
>Ga0315315_10001261_pt1 | contig 23047 bp, 31 predicted proteins | sample M140m3416metaG_FD_203699 | JGI IMG/M metagenome (GOLD analysis project Ga0315315, IMG submission 203699) | Ammonia-oxidizing marine archaeal communities from Monterey Bay, California, United States - M1 40m 3416 | ecosystem: Environmental > Aquatic > Marine > Intertidal zone | place: USA...
TCTTGCGTGTATCTCGTGTGTTTCGTGTGTTTCGTGTATCCCGTTCGTTTATTACAATCATGCAAGTTCTATCGTCCGCTCCCGGATTTCGTTAAGTCTTTTGAATAGGGCTGTGTATTTTTTACTTAGGCACTTTTCTAAAAGTTAGGCAAGTGATCACTAGTACGAGAGTGGTAAGTCATCCGAACGGCCTCAAGGCATCCCAGCGCAGGTACTCGGCCTCTGATTCGAAGTGGAGCTCTCCCTCTTCTTTTTTTTCCTTCTTGAGACGGATGGTCTCGAGCCTCTTCTTTGTGGCTTCCACCTTAACGAGTTCCTTTTGAATCTCCACAAGGGTCATGTTATCCTCGATCTGTTCCTTAAGGTCAGCGAGGGTGATATCGTCCTCGTCCTCCTCGTCCTCCTCGTCATCTTCACATGCTTGGCAATGAGCGTCAAACATGTGACAGGTGTGTTCTCCTTTTTTGACCATCTCTTGGATGTCGGGGTCATGCATGATGTCATCATCATCCTCGTCGGAAACCGGGTCGCGAAAGTCAGGCATGCTGCCAAACTCAGCCTTCTTGGTTTCGGGGGGAGGGATGACCTCAAAGTTGAGTTTAGCGTTGGGGAGCAGGGTCGTGAGACGATCCAAAGTTTTCATGGCGGAGCGGGATCCGATGAGCTTGCCGCCGAGAGCTTGAATTTCAAAGTTCATTGTTGTTTGTTGTTTGTTGTTTGTTGGTTGAAAAATACAAGGTTTTGAGCTGACTTAGGTTTTATTTACACTTGAAATTCTTCTTCAAGATCCGAATAATGATACGGTGGACCAGGTTCCTTTTTAGATACAAGATGGGTTATATGACTTGTGTGCACACCCCAAAGAATACCAGAGACCACTGCCACTATTTCATAGCTACTTAATCCCGCGTCATCTTCAGTGTTACCCGCTATACACATGAAACTTCCCAGTATTACTATATTTTCAACTCCTAATACTGGAATAAAGGATGCTACCTCAACGGAATAATCGTTTAAAGCTAGAATTAACCAAAGTAGATTTGACAAAAAAGTGTACAGATTTGTAAAGAATACGAATACTTGGCAACCACCTATGAGATGTGCGGATATAGATATTAGTGATACCGTAGAAAGGCAAAGTTTTGACCATCTATAAATGTACTCGGGTTCAGACATATCTTTCTAAAGAGTCTAAGTTTTAAGTAATTAACGAATCCAATATCCATTCGCAGGTGATGATGTGGGTACGTTGGTGGCACTATTTGTTCTAGAGAGCGCTGGTCTGATTTTATCGGGGATGAAAGCGTAGAGTTTCTTTAATTCGTTGCAAAGGGTTAGGTAGACGTTCTCGGGTATTTTATCAGATATACTGTCTATGATTTGCATTACATTTTGAAGTACATTCATTACTATAGTACATGGCTATTTTTCTAAGGGTTTAAGGTGTTGGTAGGTCAGCGTGACGGTTGAGCCTCTGTGCCTCGTCGAGTATGTCTTTGACGACGTAGGGGCAGTTACGCTTATCGTGACCCACCTGGCGGCAGCGACCACAGCGACGCGGACCCGAAGATCGCCGGTGGGCTCCGTTACGGATACCATACATTCGGTCAATCGCTTCTTGGTAATCTTGAACATCCACGTATCCGTGTTCATTTGGGGGAATCTGTGGAGCTTCCTCAACGGTGTACATGCGTGTTTGGTGGCGACCACGTCCGATACGAGAAAATGATCCAGTCTTATTGTGAAGGTTTTGGAGATGATCACAGAACTGGAGGTAGAGGCCTTCGGGGATTTTATCCGAGGCCTCGTCCAGCTGTGTCATCATCGTGTGTAAAATTTCTTGTTGAGACATTTTTTTTATAAAAATTTGTAAGAAAAAAATTGACTTAGGGTTACTTAAAACGGTTGAACCTGCCCCATCGTAAAATTTTTACGTGTTAAGGGACTCTTAGCCCTTAAACCCCCATGCACGAGAAGACGAATAATACCATCAATGTCGTATACGTGTTGCACCTTACCATTGTTCAGGTCTACGTCAAGATACACTCGTTTATGTTTCTTTATATGCTTCGCGGCCTCTGCATTTGTGAAATTCTGTTTATAGTATCCCTTCACCTTAGTTTTATCAACTACCTTCCACCTTCTCGCTTTCTTATCCCAATACCGTTTACCGTCTTCGGCGAGTTTTTTCGTCTTAAAACTCATTTTCATCATCTTTCTATTAATCTTTTCAAATAGTTTCTGGTTTCGTGTGGGACTGTTGGCTACCACAGGACTCCCCATTCGGGATAGATTATTATTGTTATTAATCACCATGGAATTCCCAAACCTATTAAAGTTATGCTGTATCTGACGTGTATTAGATGGGGGAGTCGAAACGCGTGCTCGTACTCGTCTAGTAAAAGATGAGTTGGAGTTGGAGTTGGAGTTGGAGTTGGAGTTAGAACTGGGGGATCGGGTCCTGGTACGACGCGACTGGGTAGATCCAGTGGGACTCATTTAATATCTACTTATATTTTTTTCTCATCTGATCCGTGAAGGTGGTCCATTCATCATTTTTCTTATCGGCGAAATAGAAAGCTTTTAAAGTCGCGTTATCGAGGGATGCCTGCTTTTTCATCTGTGCATCAGTCGTATTTTTACGGGTTTTGCGGAAATATTCACCAGATTTTTGTTCCGCTTTAATCATAACTTTTAAGACAGATTTCCACTCTTTTTGAAGTTTGGTATATTTCTTAAGGTCACGCGCGTTCATTTTAGACTCGATAGATTTAGGGAGAAGTTTGAGGTTAGCCATTTACTGTATTACAAGATTTTTATTACCTACTCCAAGAGCTGCCTCTGAAGCTGCGCGAGGGTGATGTTATCTTCAAAATCATCCATAAGTTTTTCACGACCTTTCAAGAGATCATCCCTCACTTGGAGCCGATCTTCCAACTTTCTCTTCTTCTCCTTGAAATTCTCCACATATTTGTTGTAATCTCGGACGGATTTGTTAACTTGCTCCTTCAAGCTGTTCAACTCCACGGCTTGTCTGTTCAACCTGTCTTTCACCCTCCTCACCTCCAATTCCCTCCTTTCAAGGTCCGCACGCCGAGGTGGTCGTGCCACGTGTAGCTTTTTTAATTGGTTGCACATCTCCAAATAGAAACCTTCTGGAACTTGTTGAGCGTTGTCGTCCAGGATTTCCATGATCTTGCGGCTGATATCCAGTTGCATGTTCAATTGACGACGTTGTACGTGCTGTTTACTTTTTTAGATGAAATTTACAAATATTCTTACAAACTTAGGTGCTATTTATTCTTTAACGGCGTTGTTCGACCCGTGCCACAAACCCGATGTCCACCATTCGTCCACTCTCACCCACCCAAAACTCATTTACTGCGGACTCCCAGTAATCGCGGTGATAGACAGGAGCATCAATTTGCCTCAACTTTTCTTCCGCCCCCACGCAAAGCGCCTCCCACTTGGTCATATTTGCCTTCGACTCAACCACCTTTAACTTAGCGTTGTTGAAGTACTCGGTCATTTTCCTTTGACATTCTTCCTTGTAGTCATCGTAAATCTTCTTCTCAAAGGCGGGAAGCTTTTGGAGTGTTTTGAGTGAAAGTTCATCGTAGTAGACGAATCCACGTTGAGCACGGATAATCTCCTCATCGGTTCCAATTTCCAACACAATTGTCCGAAGACCGTTTTCCATCAGGTTTTTCCAGGTCCAGCCGCTTGTCGGTCCATTCACGGCGGCGGTGCTTAGGTAACCAACGAGTTCCCCAGCCTCACCACCGGGGGCCCATCTGACGTTATTTTCACACCACAACTTGATAGCCTGAGTCTTTCGAAACGCAGTCATACGCTTGATGGGGGTCCAAGTACGCCTCACTTCCTTCTCCCACCTCTCAAGAACCTTGTACTCCTCGTGCATCTTCTCCACATAATCCAGAAGCTGGTCTCTGAGACGTGCAATCTCAGCCAGATTGTGCGGCCTCGGCGCGAACGGGGGCGGCGGAACGATCGTGTCGGGATGCTCATAGTCGCTGCCATCCTCGCTACCAAGTTCCGAATCATCATCACTGTAGTAGAAGGTGTCTTCGTGAAACGGTTTATCACCGTTGAGTTTGTCATGGATGCGCTTAAGATTATCAGCCATATCCAAGTACATGCCATCTCCGATCTTGTCGGAGATGAAATCGAGGGCGGCCATTACACGTTGAAGTTCTTCCATCTTTATGTTGAAAATTTATGAAATGTCATATCGACTTAGGTTTTTTTCTTTCGTGATTTCAAGATGAAGCTCTTCGTCGTGATCCTAATCCTGACGCTTCTATTATTTTTGGTTTTTGAATATAAAAATAAAAAAATATATTACTCTACTAATTTTTTTGAAAAATTTGTTCATGAAAAAATTAAAAAAGATTGTTTAGAATTCAATTCTCAACTCGTTGATGAAGATATCCCTGATAATGTTAAAAGAAAACGTTTCTATATAGATCCAACACATGATATACACAAATTACTAAATTCTGATGAAGTTAAGAATAAACTAGGATTCGGTGGGTACGAATTAAGTGTAGACGTTCCGGTTGAATACCGCGTGTATGGTATGGGTGGACACATGAACTGGCACTCGGATACACAATTATATGATCCAGAACAATACGAATTGATATATACGATAGATAATACGTCTGATATGACGTTTAATTGGAAACAACCGATAACAGGTAAAATACAGTCATTAGAACCTAAGCCTAATAGTATTTTATATGTCAGAGCGAACGGAGCACCACACATGGTCTCCGAAATAACCGATGGATTTCGGTATATACTTAAATTCGTGTACGTTAAACCTGGATCTATTTATTCACCACTATGATAATTTATTACCGCTTGCTCCGCAATTTCTTTAGATCTATCTGTCACATTAGTATCGTCCATCTTATAATAAATAATGGCTATTTCTGTTGGTTTAAAATCACCACCCATTTTCTTAAGGACTGCCTGGCGATACTTCACAGCATCTTCATTAAGGGTACCGTCAAGATTATATAATACAATCTTACCTTTATCTTCAAACCATTGAGCCCATTCGTTAAATTTGGAATCGTAACCTCCCTCCCAATTCCATCCACCACCTTCAGACCATGTTCCACTTTGTGATCTTTTGTATAAAATATAAAATTCTTTACCGTCATATTCCGTTTCCCTAGATATTTGACCATCGTAGAATGTATGTGGTTTCCAATCACATACATCGGAACTCATTTTTCCGCTAATACTTTGTTTAAAAAACGGATTTTCGCTCTTCTCAAATTCTGACCAGTTTGAACCGGATCTGGGTAGGCTACCACCTTGTGTTCTAGCTAAACTTGTCTGAGTATTCAACTTTGCCATTCCTAATTGATCCGCGTTAAAAGGTGTAGACAAACATTTCCGTTCAGTAAGAGGACTACATAAATTTTGATATCTACCCTCCTTAGCGACGCATGCACCTTGTTCCATTATGGGTTCACATTTTACGTTTGGTGTCGAAAGAGTCAGTGTATTTGGGTCACAATACGGTTGATTTTCGGTTCGAACATTGTATCCATCAGGGCATTTAGGATTACCACGTTGGCCGGGCAAAACTAAACTTTGTGTTTCGTGAGTTATCATTCTATCTGGGTCATCCAGTAAGACGGAAGCTCGCCAAGAATTCCACTGCGACGAATCGCCAATCCTCATTTTGTCCCTGACAATATTAGTATCATCCGCCTCACCGCCATTCGCCCAACCTAAATTATATTGACCACGGAACTGAATGGGACACCCTAACTGAATCTGTGTCGATGGGTCAACGTCATCGCCCGTTCTAAATACACCCGGAAACGCAGTTTTTTCATTTTTACCGTTTTGTTCACAAGCTCCACCAATATCCGGATATACCCACGACGCATTTGTAAATCTCGCAGAATCAGCTGGAAGTGCGTAAGAATTTTGAACGGAAGTTGGTAACTGGCTTCTACCTTTATCAGTTTGTTGATACTGCCGGCTCGCGCCCTCAACACCACCTTTGCGCGACTCGGCCCTAACACTCCCAGAATTTCTATCTTGATACCCACGGTCGCTGGGTGGGTATGTGTCTATGTTCCGTTTTACTTCACTCCTTAACGGAGAATCATCGCATGTTCGAGGAAATTTAGGGTGTGCATAATCACCTTGCCCCTTAATATCTGTGGTATTTGCATCTATTTTTTTAGCTATGTGCTCTTTTATCAAAGGATCTTTTAAATATCCGTCTTCGTATTTAGCAAATATAGTTTCACCACTAAACGTTCCAATATCAAATCTTCTCTCACCATACTTTTGTAGTTTGCACCAGTACTTATTTTTAAATTTATTAGCGACACCGTTAATTGTATCCGGGCCGGCCGTAAGTGACATAAATGGTTCACCCTTATCTGTATCACTGGCTCTGCTATAATGACCTAGCTCTGTATCAAAAATAGGATCAATTGAAAATGCGGAACAATTGTCATATCTTTCACAGAGGTCTGCACATTCTTGAAAAGTTGCAGAAAATTGGGACCCAAAATCGCTCCCATCCTTACCCAGACACGACTCTCCGTATGTTCTCATGGGTCTTGAATAGAAATATCTTGCATATCGAGAATCGCGTCGCATCCCCCCAGGTCCTTCAAATGGTGTGCCGGCGCCGAAGGGTGTGACGATTTCTATCGTACCTGGAAGTCCCTTACGAGAATTTTCCCAAAAAGTATCGTTCGTATAATGAAACTGCTCGTCCCCGTGATTTAACGTACTTCCACAACTAATTTTCATTTGCACCTTTTCTCTCCTCCATTTACCTGTATCTGGATCTATAGGTTTATGACCATTTTCAGACCAGTAGCCACCCGGATCTTGGATAGCGTAATAATCATCAAAAATATTACCAACTTCGGAGAATTGGATTAGTTTTGATCTATCGCCAGTGGATGATGGTTCTTTGATTTCACCTGGGTTAACGGGTGCAACATCGGGTAGTTTCTGAAGACCTGGGATCGCTGCACTAGCAAATAAAGAAGCCATATTCTGTGTATGCGGAGATGACTCATTGAGAGCGTCTTCTGTCTGAGAAAGTAACGCATCTTTACCCAAATTGGATGTAGGTAAATCACCCGCGTCTATGGCATTTGCGTCGGCCTCTATCTTCGGTAAAGTATCTTCCAATACCCGGAGTCCTTCGCCCAAATCCGATTTTAAAATAGTAGTATCCTTTACCTCTTTATCCATTACTTGTCTTTGCTCCGTTCTTAGAGCAAGTTCACTTATCTGCCTTTCTTTATACTCTTGCCCCTTTACCATCAATTGAGTGTTTATATTTTTCCGTAAACCGTCGTAGGCATCCTCTGCCACTTCATCATACGTTTTATCCTCCGGTAACGTTTTATTTTCGTAAATATGATCCTCTACCAACCCTGTATACTTTTTGACAAATTTTAATTCTTCGTCAACACTCTCTCGTATTTCGTTTTCAATTTCGTCTTGTGTACCTTGTACATTGGCAGCCTTCATATCCACCTGTTTCAAAAAAGCGTCGTGAAGTATCACATCTTGCGTTCTTTTCTTTTCTATTTTATCAATACCTTTTAGAAGTTTGTGAACAAGAGATCTAGGTCTGACCGGTGCATCTTCTGAAGGACCCATCTCAATATCCTCTTCATAATATTCTGATCGTCGTTTTCGTGTCACAAATAAAAACACGACGATCAAAAGTATCGTCACCACTAAGGTGATCATTACTATTATTAAGAATTTTTTCTGTAACGATTAGTTTACATACTCCCTGATGAAAGATGGGCACTCCGTTTTATATCGCGCGAATGATGCCTTATCGTTGATATAATATTCCTTATATGCTTCAACCACATTAGGGGTCTTATACTGTTCTGGCATACATTCCGGAATACCTTCAGTTGAATAATACGCCGTATCACTGATATGTTCTTCGAAAAACGAAGGGTGGTTATCACGAAGCCAATACAAATGTTCGGCGCATGTATGAATTTTACCGTATCGCTTAGTATATTCGTCACTCAAAGCAATGCCGATATCACACGCGTACAAATAATTTTGTAAACTCGACGCGATCCACATAGTCATTGGATGCTTTTTGTGTGCGGGTTTATACCCCCTACGAGTCTTCGTTTTGGTGAATGGGGCTTTAGCTTGTACAGTATCCTCTTCGCCGGAATAGAACCACGCGGTGTACAACATCTGACAGATTTCAAGTTGAATTTTTATCACATGTTGGTCACAAGATAGTTCTGCGATCTCTTTGGGGTCTAGTGAAAGAAAGAAGATATTCATGTTTTACTTTCATACCATCTCGACACGAACTTAGGTCAATTACAAAATCCCAAGGTTTGTATTTGTTTTCTTGTAGGTCTAGAAACTGGTAAATCATCCGTTTTTTTACTATGAACCCACTGACAACCATCGTAGGCCGTCCATCTAACATCGTGTTTTTGTAAAAATTTCCTACATATCACACATGGCATAGATATACTATCACCGAATACAGTTCGTCTCGATACAACTAACTCGCCATATTTTCTATGTAACCATGATGTAAACTGGTGGGGTTTGTATCCACTCTTTAAACATTCGTTATATAAATGTTTTAAAAGTTTGCGTTCAGCACATATATGATTATTACTCTCTATTTCTGGACCTTTAGACATATAACATGTCACGGTGCAGTATTTCATTTAAATATGAACGGAACAATTCTTTAATTTTGTCTATGTAGATGGTATGATCATGGATGGTTTTTAGAGAAGTTAGGCGAATATTTATTTCTCCCTGTAAACACGAAAGGCTTATTGAACTCTTCGTTTTTAGGGGTTATGGGTTCTGGCTTTTTTGGTAAGTATTTATCTATAACGTATACTGGAGCAAATATGATACTCATTATAGCTATAATATTTCCAATGGGTGTGAACATTTATATTACCAACTATTTTTTTATACATTAAGTTCTATCGTACTCGGCTACACGCTCACTAAGTGTCATTCCATCTTCACCGGGTGTTTCGACATATTGAACGTTACAGACGCTCACGTCGAATAAGTCGCCGTGTGTCTCACATAACATACAACGCGTGGTAGGCTTTACGCCGGGGAGATGGTTGTGTTCGGGTGTGCTTTTTTTGAGCGCTCGCTTCGTTTTTTTAGGGACGATGGGATTATCCGGGTCATGTCTTTCACAAAAGGTCTTTCCATCCAAACATTTTCGCCTACAAGAATTTCCGCGAATATTGATCCCTGTACAAGCCTGGCGTTTCGGTCGCGGCGGTTTGGGTTCCTTTGGTGCCTTGAGTGGTCTCGAATGAACTTTACATGTAGTCATCCCTTCTGCACAAAACTTGCGACACTGTACACCTTTAGCAGTTATAAACGGGCACTTGATCTTGATAGGTTTGATTTTCTTAGGTTTTACTCTTGATTTTAACTCTTCATTTTCTTTACGGAGCACTTCGATTTCAGCGCGAAGAAGCTCGACTTCTGTCAGTTGCGGGGTCTCCATGATTTCGGACATCTTGATTTTTAGAAAAGTTGTGGTCGACTTAGGTTTTTTTATTTCTTTGAACATAGTAGAATGGAATCGATATACGATATACCTAAAAAAGTACAATACATCGTATTGGATTCTAGATACGTCACTGGAACGAACAATACATTTTCATTAGATTTATCACTCACGTCGAACACACACGTCGAAGACTACAGTAAAGTTCTCGGTGTCAAGATGGTAGATTTTTACATAACTCAAGTGGGAGAAAATACATCCACACTTAACACAAACGTGGCTAAATACGTAGACATCGTTTGTCCAGAAGTCCCGCAAGTCGCTCAGATGCTGGATGAGCGCCACGGGAGAATATTTGCGAGAGTGCCGCTTGAACGACATTTCACGGGAAGTAGTGGAATCGTTCTACGAGACAAACAGTGGAAAAGCTTTAACCGTAAAACAAATTATTTTAACCCTATATCTATACAAAAGTTAAATTTTACCATATATGAGCAACAAGATGACGGTGATTATAGAACATTACAACCGGATGCTGCGTGGTATATGGTATTAGAAGTGACTACGGTAAATCATAAAGAAAAACCTGTAACGAAGGAAGCTCAAATATTAGATGCTATACACGCTCTCATAGGTAAGATAGAGATGTTACATCAGAGTGTCGATAAACTCCCAAGTAAAGAAACGGCTGAGAGGATTATAGAAGAAACAGAGAAGAAACGCAAGAAAATCTCATTTAACTATATTCTTCTAGCTCTAGCAGTTCTTATAGGTGGATACGTATATTACGTGAATAAGGTGAAGTTAGTCGCCGGTATGGTTATGTAATAAAGATTTTATGATTTGTACAGATTCATTTTCATCTACTTCCCACCACTTACCATAAAACACTTGTTTCAAAAATTCTGGAACGTGTGTATAATCAATGTTAGTTGTCGTAGAAGGTAACGTGATTATATCCACACCCAAATCAGCAAAGACTCCTTTATTATGACTTATGATAGGTTTATTAAAATATTTTGATTCTAAATGTAATAATCCCACACCTTCACCCCTGGTACATGTAACGCAATAATCAGACATATTAAATAACACGGTCAATTTTTCATTAGATAAACGCTCAGTTATCACTTTAATATTTTTTGATATACACAAATTATCGTTCTTGTTCGTTTTTACTATAAGAATATGGTCAGTACCATCAAGTGCTCGCGTAAATATCCTTGTAAGAGTAATAACATTCTTACGAACATCATTGGTTCCGTTGTATAAAAATATAATTCTATTTTTGTCTATAATTTTTGGTTTAACTTGGGGTTTAGATCTCAAAAAAGATGATGTCCACCAATCTAACGAAACACAATTAACACCATTACGTATTAATATATCTCTCAAAAAAGGGTAAGGAACAAAAACTGTATCAAATAATTTCATTTGTGAAATTATATACGGATGAACATCGTCCGTTTCAAACATTGTACATAAGTTAAGTGTGTTATAATCTTTTCGAAGAGTTTCAGTTATCTGTTTCCATTGCGGAAACGTTTCTATCAGTTCAGAGAGTGTGAAAGTTGATGGTTTATTATCTCCTACTATACCCAAATCCTGTTCTAGAAAAAATCTCCCTTCGACTTGCCCGTATATCATATCACTTCCCTTATTTACACCATCAATCTCATACACATTTGTCACATAATCTTGTGTACAAAACCACGGTTTGTCAGATTCGGCTGTCACTAAATATTTTTTACCATCTATTTCTATCACGCTCGTCGGATCACATATGTTTTTTGAGTTTATAGGTTGTTCCAAATCTTCGATAGTGATCACGGGTTTTTCCTCTTTAAAATTTATCACCCATTTGTAAATATCATGTTTTAGCGTGTTACACACTTTATATGTTTTATGTCCATAACCATAAAACTCATCCTCATTCAATTTATACCCCGGTGTACCACCTCTATACAAAGGCTCTTCACCATCTGTTTTTTCCGAATCATCTAAAACCTCTACATGTCTAATAAACCCTTCGTCCATATTAAGTTCGAATAACTTTAAAGGTTTCATGTAGTGTATGTAGTACAATTTATTGCCATATGGTATAAAAGTTACGTTTTTACCATTAGCGGGTATACGTATAGAACTTTTATTTTCATAATCAATTAAAGTCATTCTATTACATAAATTGTTTAATACATATAAATTGTCTCGATAAATGAAACATCTCGGATCTTCTCCACGTAATAACATAACATTGTCATCAATTATATCAAAAGTTTTGTTCATTTTTACGACCTTGATCACGGTATCTTCTGGGCCATAATGTCGTCTTCCAAAACCTAAAATATCACCTTTATATTCTATCACTGAATAAAATATAGAATTTATAGAAGTTTTTATCCTTTTAACATGCCCAAAAGTTACCATTATACGACTATTATATGTATCCTTTAATTACATCAATTCGTAATATAAGTTTCCCTCTGTAGGTGTAATTACATTATCATTCTTCCAACGTCCTAGTTGTTTTTCTATGGATTTAATATGCCATAACGCCAATGCTGGGAGAGGATTTAAATAAATACATTTTGAAGAACCCGTTAATTTAATATGCGTTTCTTTTGTCCATTGTACATTATCGCAATTTTTGTATATACGAGACTGGAAATCTGGCCAATTTATCCACCCATTATCGTTCATTTTATAATTAGACATTTCTATAAATTCCTGTGTAGCACCGGGGTGAATATTTATTCTAGGAATCCATACGATTTCGGCGTCAGTTGTTTCTAATACTTTTTTTATGTTTTTAATAAGCATTTCTTGAGGCATTTCATCAGCATCTATCAAGAATGTATAGTCGCCAGTAGAAATATTACTATGATAAGTTGCATTGTCATAAAAATTATCAAACGGTCTTTCGAATACATTTATTTTATCTTGAAAACAATCTACAACCTTTTGGACCTTATCAGTTTTATTAACATTATCTATCACAACGTGTATATTATCCTCGTTATCTATAACATGTACTAAAAAATTTAAAAGAGAAAATAACTCTCGTGATTCGTTACAAACTTGTATTGTATATGTAATTTTCATATATTAAATACTTATCGTATCTTTATATATATAAAGAATGTGGTACATTCATATGTAATGAACAACACACAAAAACTTTTAAATACCGTGTTAGATGTAGTACATAAAAATAAAATAGGGCATGTGGGGAGTTGTATAACAACTGTTCCTATTATTAGAAATATTTTTGAAAATAAATCTAGTAACGACGTGGTAATATTAAGTTCTGGGCACGCAGGTATAGCTTTATACGCTGCATTGGAAGTATACGAAGGAAAAGATGCTAACGAATTATACCTAAAACACGGGGTTCACCCCGGTAGAGATATAGATAACAATATTCAAGTATCAACCGGATCTCTCGGTTGTGGGATACTAATAGCCGTTGGTCACGCTTTAGCTGACAGAAAACGAAACGTTCACGTAATTATATCCGACGGGGAATGCGCCGAAGGTTCTGTTTGGGAAGCGCTAACTTATATTTATAAAGCAAATGTAAAAAATTGCAAAGTTCACGTAAACATAAATGGTTATTCGGCGTACGATCATGTTAACAGATTTTATTTATGGCTCCGACTAAAAGCGTTTAACTGGCGAACAAATATATGGTTCACAAAAAATCCTAATTTTAAATTCTTAAAAGGACTTCAAGCACATTATCACGTTCTTTCTAATGAAGATAAAGAAGAGATGTTATCTACATACAATGCGTAGAGAATTTGCAAAAAGATTACATGAATACATGTCTGCACACCCAAATGTATTTTTAATAACCGCTGATCTTGGATATGGTGTTCTAAATGATATACGTAATGATTATCCGGATAGAGCTATAAATGTCGGATCATCCGAAATGTTGATGGTGGGTACGGCCGTTGGTTTAGCTCAAAATGGATATATTCCGATATGTTATTCAATAACACCGTTTTTGTTATTTAGACCATTTGAACTTTTGCGTACATATGTAAATAATGAAAAAGTCAATATAAAGCTTGTGGGATCTGGTAGAGATGATGATTATTCCCATGACGGGTTCTCGCATTGGGCGGGTGATGATATTAAAGTAATTAGCACACTAGAAAACATTAAAACGTACAAACCAGACAAATTGACAGACGCGTTATTTAACGAATTTATGGAAAATAATACTCCATCATATATAAATTTAATTAGATAATCGTGTTCTATCACCGTAAGATATGTATGGTGTATCCAAAGATGTATTATCCACAATATCATATGTTGCTCCGAAAAACGTAGCCCATTCGGATAATAACATTTTTTTCTCGTATACAAGATCTATTTCCTTCTCACATCGAATGTTACAAACATAATCGTGTATTACACGTCTTACATCTTCAACATCGATCATATCAAAGTATTTATCCTTATCTATGGTGATATGACCGTCATGCTTACAAATACTTTTAAATCTATCCCTGTAAACAGATGATCCATCACCCGAACCATAACACCCAAAAACTCTCAATATATACGCGTCTGATATTTGTCTTATTCTTTTCTCTATTATCCACTTGGATAAACCATAAGGTTTTGTGGGTGGATTTCCGAGTGTAGATGCTCCGCTCGAAATGTATATGAGTTTTCCTTTAAAAACTCTACGGACATTTTCAAACATTAGTATATTAGAATGTGTCACGTCACCGGTTTCTTCTTTTAACATACTACCTCCTAAAACTGCGCAATGAATTATTACATCAAAATTAGATTTTTTAAGGAATAATTCAACTTCGTTTTGATTCATTAAATCAACGTCATGTCGAGTTATACCATGCCAGTCGTCGTGTACAGATAAAAAATACCTTCCCATAAAACCATTACTACCTAATACCGCAACTTTCATTTTTAAAATTGCGATTATATTCTTTAAATCTTGTACATTTAAAAATATGAGTATTTAGTATGGGTAAGAAAGGTCGTCGTGAAAAGTTATCACCATGTTCATATGAAGCTGAGTTTTACGAAGAAGACTTTGATATGGAAATAAATGTTCCGACGACCGTTCCGAAGAATGATCATCAGAGGGATTATAATCGCGTTTTATACGGTATGAAACCTATGGTGTTTGCGATAGGGCCAGCTGGTACGGGTAAAACTATGTTAGCCTGTTATGCGGCTATACAAGGATTAAACGATGAATCCTTTAGTAAAATCATCCTAACTCGTCCAGCAGTTTCTGTAGAAGAAGATATTGGCTATTTGCCTGGAACACTCGAAGAGAAGATGGATCCATGGACGCGTCCTATCATGGACATATTCGGTGAATTTTATACACAAAGTCAAATAGCTTCGATGATTAAAGAAAAAGTAATAGAAATTTGCCCACTCGCGTTTATGAGAGGGAGAACGTTTAAAAACGCGTTCATCGTAGCAGATGAAATGCAGAATAGTACCCCGAACCAGATGAAAATGTTACTCACGCGTATGGGTGACGAAAGTAAGATGGTCATTACGGGAGACCTTAATCAACACGACCGTAAGTATGATGATAACGGTCTAAAAGATATATACGAAAAGATAAAAGATAAACGTCACAAACATATAGAATGTATTACATTTGAACACGCGGATATAGAAAGAAGTTTAGTAGTTAAAGATATTTTGGAAATTTATGGAGATTTAAAAGAATAGTTCTTAGTATATAAATGCTGTATGGTATAGGAATTTCAAAAGATCTCGGTATGGAGAGTATTCGTATCAGTGGGAAAAACCACGTGTTGTTTCGCGGTGAATCGGGTAAAGTTTCTATGCTAGACGCACAATGTCCACATAGAGGTGCCAACTTATGCAAGGGTAAGATAAAAGGTGATCGTGTTCAGTGCCCATATCATGGTTGGGAATATGACGCAGATGGAAAACTCGTTAAAGTACCATCTACACCTAATATCCCTGTAGGTGGAAATATTGGTTCTAAACCCGTTGTAGAAGACGGTGGTTTTATTTGGACTGCAAAGAAAAATCAACCTCTCCCAACTCGGTATTGCAAAGAACTGTCCGATCCCAAATGGGTTCAAGTTTACGGGTCTAAAAATCTAGAGGGTAATATTTACGACTGGATTTTAAACGCGACCGATATTTCACACATAAATTACGTCCATAACTTTGCCGACGAAGACAATGGAATAGTTAAGAATCTTAAAATTGAAACAATCGACGATTACGTTGATTGTTACGCAGTCGTTCAACCCAAAGCCTCATCTACATTCACTGAACACATGCAGCCTAAAGATGGTGCACCCGTTCATAGTAAATTTGTGGCTCCAGCTACATCTATCGTACGTATCAAATTGGCTAGCAAATATGAATTTATCACGTTTAGTACCCTTTCCCCTATAGATGACACTCACACTAAAATGTCGTGGTGTATGATGTACCCAAAAACACCCTTAATGAACAATCCTATCGTAAATAAAAGATTTCACGATAAAATGTACGAAACGGTCGCTCAAGATGAAGCTATAATTAAAGATATTGATTGGGTTCCGATGTTTGTGAACGCTCCGTGCGATAAGTTTCAAATTGAAGCATTACAGCTCCTCGAAGGCTAAATCACCGTATAAATCTTCCAATACTTCGAGTGCTTCTCGTGCAAATTTAAGCGAAGCTCCACACGTCTTCGCCTTACACTCTGCAATTTTTTTATCCTTTATTTGCGTTCTTTTATATTTAGATATACGTTGTGACAATGTTGATAACTTCATCGGTTCTACCATGGGGTTATGAACTATGAATACACGTTTTTTATCATTAGAATCGCATGAACATTTTGGAACCACGACTTTTGCGGTCACCGTTATCATTTACTATTATTTCTAAAATTATTCGTCGGATTTCTTAACAACCTTCTTGGCTGCGGGCTTGGCTGCGGGCTTGACCACAGGCTTCTTAGCGACCGGGGCAGCACTGGCACCCGGAGGGCCCTGAGGACCTCGGGGTCCGGCTGGACCCGGGGGTCCAGCCGGACCAGGGAGACCCACACCACCAGATCCACCGGATCCACCAGCTTCACACATATCAACAAGTTGAGAGATTATTTGGAATAACCGAGTTTTGTCAAGGTGTACCTGAGTGAGCTCAAAATCAATTCGTTCGCGAATAGTCGACATTTTACTATATATAAAAGAAAGATTATCTTTATACTAAATGTTATTCATCGGTCCAACACTTTTGGCTGGTATAGGTCAACATGCCCAAAAATACACAAAACTGTTTAAATCATCTGAGTATTATCAAATAGGATCTAAACTTCCTGAAAGTGATCATGGCCTGATATTTCTTTTACCCATCGCCAATAACATGGAGTATGTTACGTACGCGAGAACACGTGTCAAGAATTTAGCTTGTATGACCGTCTGTGAAACCGAAACAGTTCACGAAGATTATGGTATGATCATGAAAGAGTTCAAAGATGTGGCTGTTCCTAGTGAATTTTGTAAAAGGGTGCTGTCGAGGCAATTTCCCGACAACAATTTCTACGTAGTTCACGCACACATACCCAAACCTCGAAAGAAGCCGTATACTTTTTATTTCATAGGAAACGTTCTCGATCAACGTAAAAATTTCAATAAAATTTTAGAAGCATTCATACGTATGAATGAACCTAATACACGATTACTCGTTAAAGCGACGTGTAAACAAGATATACAAATAGAAATACCTAGAGTGGAAATTATTAACGGTTTAATTCCTGTTGATAAGATGGATGAAATACATTGGAGAGGTGATTGCTATCTGAGCTTTTCGAGTTCGGAGGGTGTCGGTATGGGAGCTGTAGAGGCGGCATTAAGAGATAAACCGGTGATAATTACAAATTATGGTGGGGCACCGGAATACATAAAAACACCGTACACGATAGATTGTGAAATTCAGGAGTTGGAGAAGGACGATTTCTTATTTAAGAAAGGTATGAAATGGGGCAAACCAAACTTTGACCAACTCTTGGAGTTCATGAAATCTGCATACGATAATGATGTGAGGTACATGAGACATGATTATACTAAACATTTAGTGAGTAAAGAATCCGTTTTAAGCGAATTCCTGTTGAATGTAATTGGTGATGAAAACTACCAATCCAGTTAAAAGTGCCCCCGAACCTAACATACCCTTCTGGGAGATGAGCATCATGTTAAGCTCGTCAATGAACGAAATACCCGTGGGTTTTTTAAGTAATTCCGGTAACATCTTGGCTAAAGCTAAGTATACAATCATAGAGATGACGACGGGTTGAAGTGTTTCCTGATCTAACATTTATATAACACGATAAAATAATATCAAGAACTAACTACACATTTTTTACCTAATACCATATCATCCTGTTTAAGACTGTGTTTCTTACAGTAATTTCCACACACCGCCTTAAACGTACACCTCTTACCCTTGAGGGTTAACGATTGGCAAATATTTGAACTCTTGACGAGTTTAAACTCAACGACGGGTGTAGTATCCAGTATAAGGATCGACGACCTATCCCGTTTTTTCTGCGCGTGTGTATCGTATCCCCTTTTTAATTTCATCAATCCCTTCGCCAGATGGATACACTCATCATCTGGAGAAGACACTTTCCGTATACGCATAGCATTCTCGAGGCACTCTTGGTAAGACATTTTACATTTAAGAAATATCGTGAGCGACTTAGGTTTTATTCAGTATTTTTTTCTTCGGGGTCAGCTGGTCCTCTTTGTGTAATAGAGCCTGCGGCCATATTAACTATAGCTTCGGGGTCGAAATCAATAGTAATACCGTTTTCTTGTAAAATATCCTTAATATTCTTGGATGTTGTATCGAAATCGGCACAGAATCCCGCACGAGTCTCTACGATGAGTTCCTTCAACTGAGTGGAAGATATGGTAGACTCATCATCTTTGCAGAATCGTTTAACGATCTTATCCTTTAGAGTATCTAATTCTGTGTATAAAAGATCGGCGACCTCGTTAATTTTAACATTATCACCCATATCTAATTCATTTTTAAGTTTAGCTTTCTCGTTATCGATCTGTGTGATTATCTCGTTACAGGGTACTTGCATATCAGAAAATTCATCTAACTTATCGAGATCTAACTCTTTCGCGTACAGAAGAGAACATATAGGACCCTGGACTTTGGGAATCACGATCTCTTGGATACGCGCAAAAAAATCTAAAAGAAGACTCGTGTCGGGAGAATACGAAAATCCGAAAATTCGGTTAGTGCTCCCGGCACCCTTTTTCTTTCTGAGAAGTTGAACAACAAACATAACCACAAAACCTATGATTAAACCAACTACGAAAGGTAAGGCTTTATTCATTTAAAGTATAAAAACATTATAATTTCATGTTTATAAAATGGACTTCCTGTTGCTCGCGATGTGAAGCTCCTCTGAGTCCGTGTATAAAAACGTACGAGAAAGAAAATAAAAAATTTATAAAATGGTATCGGCGCATACGCCCCATTTTTATGGATAACAATCATAAAATGTACTCATTCACCGGTCTTAAACTAGAACGCGTATGCTATTCATGTTTCATACAAAAACCAAAGATCACACCCAATCTTTTGAAGCTCAGGGAAATGGGGCAGATACGCCATATGTTACCTAGAAGTAGAGCTAAAAGTGAAGAAGAGTTGCTCATGTGGTTCGGTGGTCTTTTGCGATGCGCTAGAAAATTTAATTTAAATATAAATTCTTAAATATATTTTAAAAAAAAATATGTTGAGAATAATTTTTAAAAATAAAATAGTTTGATATTTTAATCAAGCTGAAGTGACTAACAAATCTTCTTTTTGAGCATATTACGTTGATTATTTGATAGACTGTTCACGTACTTGTTCATCTTATTCGCAAGTTTTCTCTGTGCGTTCTTTTCCCATGCCAATAATTCCATGAATTGTTTATTATTTGCGTTAGACCACTTGACCTTGGGTGTGGGGGTCTTGACCTTGGGTGTGGGGGTCTTGACCTTGGGTGTGACCGTCTTGACCTTGGGTGTGACCGTCTTGACCTTGGGTGTGACCGTCTTGGCCTTGGTCTTTTCCCTCTCAGCCTTGTTCTTAGCCAAAGCCCTATCGTATGCAAACTTCCTGACAAATTCACGCTTCTTACCCTTTACATTGACGAAAGAGAACTTCTCCTTGAGACGAACGGGTGTGGGTGTCTTACCCTTGGTAGCCTTAATTTCCTTGTGTTTGGCATTTAGCTTATTCGCAGCTTTCTTCCTTCCACTTTCAATCTTCCTTGCATATTCCATAATATTGGAAGGAGACATCACCCCGTAGGGTGCGTTAGCCTTGGGGCTTGGACTGGCCGGTTGAATCTCAGGGACTGGGTTGGGGCGTACAGCACCGGGTCTCCTCAGGGGTGCCGGTTTGGTTTTGGGCTTAGCTAATGCAGCCGCAGCCCTCTTAATCGCACTGTTCATCTTCTTCTTCCTTTCCGTAGTTGAGAGTTTGGGACTGGCAGTCTTGGTCTTAGCCTTGGGTGTCTTGATCTTGGGAGGTGTCTTAGCCTTAGGAAGCATTTTGAGAGCCTCCGTGACAGTCTTTGGTCTATTCGGTGATTTCTCACCAGTTAAGAATGGGTGTGTCAAAATAGTCTTGAATGTGGGAAGGTTTGCTCGGAGGGCGACGTGGTAATCTGAGAGTAGATATCCCTCGCTGGTGAATTTTCCGTTAAACTCGAGGAACTCTTTATTCGGTATAAGCTCTTCGATGAAATTTTTAATAGCTCGCTCGTTTAGAGTCCCAGGTTGTCTCACCTTAACATAAATCACATACAAAAACCTATGAATATCGTAGTAAATCGTACCTGGACCTATTCCATGCCCGTATACACCTATATCCTCATATACACCATCCTTCGTTTCTGGGTTTGGCATACGCCTGGACCAGTATGATAAACCAAAATCAATGATATGCGCTTCTACACCAGCGTTCGTACGCTTATACTTTTTGATATCAGGTGAACCGAGACGACTCCTAAAAGATCCACCAGGGTCGTTCCGAATTACTTTACGACCGAGGTCAACTTTCCAAGTGTACTCGGCCTCTCGCCGTGAAACCATCACGTTACCTCCATGTAAATCGCGGTGACGGAAGTCTGGAAATTTTTGGTTAATTCGGTAGAGATTATCAAAAACCTGTACAATTACAGACTTTATCGCATCAAGAGATGGCTTGGTTTGCCACCACGAATTAAACGACATACCATTAAGAAGTTCCATATAAAGAATATCCTTGGGTTTGGTACGTTCTTTTGGTTGGACCAACGTACCATTCTTTTTACGCACCTTTTTAGGTGTTTTATATTGGATGGGGCACTTCTTAAAGAGGTACATCTCAGGAACCGCAAACTCCTTCAATTTTTCGGCAACCTTGAATTCAAACTCGAAGGCGCCATCAGTACTTTCCGATGTATCTATCTCTTTGTAGGCGACATACCGCCTTCCATTATCATTGATACTTCCACGGTACATCTTTCCAAATGCACCTTCACTCAGTGGCTTACCCTTACCAGTACGAAGGGTAGGTGAGTTGTAACTGGGAACCTTCAAGAAGTGTTCTGGGATACAAGCCTTCTCACCTTTGAGTAACTTCTTGAGATTACTCTCGATAGACATGCTTATATAATGTTGAGAATATTTTTTTAAAAATAAAATAGTTTGATATTTTAATGGCAGTAGACCCAAATGTGGATATTGTAATGAAAACCCTTGATGAGAATCGTGATAAGTTGCCAGAAGGTGCGTATCTCAAGATGTGTAACGCATTAAAACGCATACATGATAAGATGTATCGGCGTACACGATTCACCATTCACAGAAACAAGATAGTGATGTTTTATGCATCCATGTTTTCTATATGTAAAACTATTAAAGTCTTTAAAAATTTTAGAAAATGAAACAAAATATATGTTCAAGTCTGCCTTAACCATAAGTGGACATTATTGCCCAACCGCGGCGTAAAATAGAACCTAAGTAGATCGAGATTTACGCATTTTTAAACTAATCTAAGAATGGACGATTACGTGCAATCCATGAATGAGTACTTCTCCCTCATGAAAAAAGCCGGCTTTGATGAATACACACATGAGGCGCGTGAACTATTCGACAACTCCCTTGCTCAGATAGATCGCGATGCCGCCATCACCCTCATGGAGCTCCGAAAGGAGGCGGAGGCGCTCAAGGTGGAGAACGCACGGCTGAGGGACGAAGAGCCAACGGATGACAAAAATTTATTTGAATGTTTCAAAAATGTCATTCGTGAAAATCGCTCACATTACATGTCCATGTATAAGAGCAAAAGTAAGATTAACGGCGAACTCTCGGAAGATTTCATTTATGAACACTTCCAGTGTCTTGATTGTGGATCTCGAATTTCAAAAGAACGTCCGGGAACAAAATGTCTTGATCACACATGTATGGGGTGTGGCAAAAAGTATCAAACCAAAGGTGAAGGTAAAAGTTTAAATGCACTCAAAAACTGTATTCGTATGGGGCAATTCAGAACAATTGGAAGTGACTATAATACGCGATTGAACAGTGTTCGAAATCGCGAGTGTGATTTTATTTGTGTGTTTTATCAAACAAAAGATGGAGTTGCGGACAGTTTAACAGGGATCCTACACGTTCCCGCGAATAAGATCACCGAAGACCATGTGATTCCTTGTAAACGTCTCAAACCACCCGCGCGACGAGCTGGTTACCAAGGGTGTAACATACTCATGACTTCATTTAACATCGTGCATTTGGAATAAACCTAAGTTAGAGAATAGAAACGTTATAAATATAAGAATCATGGAGAGCGTTGAGAAACTCACGCATATCGAACACGTTTTAAAGCGACCAGACTCCTATGTCGGTCCGACCGATTTAAGTACGGAATCCTATTGGATTCTTAACGGTCAGAAATTCGAAAAGAAGAGTACCAAGTATTCACCCGGTTTACTCAAGATTTTTGATGAGATCCTCGTCAATGCCATCGATCGCAACTCACTCCATCCTAAAAATGTAACGTCCATCTCCGTATCCGTAGATAAAGTATCTGGTTCCGTCACCATTGAAAATAATGGCCCACTGGGTGGAATCTCTGTTAAAATGCATGAAAAAGAAGGAATCTGGAATCCTGAACTCGTATTCGGACACCTTCTCACGAGTACTAACTATGATGATAATCAAAAGCGGATTGTAGGAGGCCGTAATGGATATGGAGCCAAGTTGACGAACATCTACTCTTCTGAATTCTCAATCATCGTAAAGGACCACGAAACAAAGCAGACGTACACACAAAAGTGGTCGGATAACATGTCAGTGTGTGAACCTGAAAAAATCAAAAAACATTCGGGTGCCACATCATCCGTGTCCATCACATTCATTCCTGACTGGAAACGGTTTGGGATGACCAAGA